>Ga0157371_10000129_pt1 | contig 115362 bp, 84 predicted proteins | sample C45metaG_FD_113462 | JGI IMG/M metagenome (GOLD analysis project Ga0157371, IMG submission 113462) | Corn rhizosphere microbial communities from Kellogg Biological Station, Michigan, USA - C4-5 metaG | ecosystem: Host-associated > Plants > Roots > Rhizosphere > Soil | place: USA: Michigan...
CTGAAACGCAGTGGTTTTGTGTTCATAACCGATGATTTAATTTTAAAAAATATTGAACACAAAACGAAGTGCCGCTGTTTTTTTGATGCGCGTGAGATTGCGCAAAAGGCTCATTGCTGGATTGACAAAGCGCTTTGGGTACTTTGGCGCTCCAAAATGCCATGCCCAGCGGCATAGAGCGATAGAAGAATGTTATAATTAATTGTGTCCACACGATAGGCGCAGGCGGGAATCTTAATAAAATAAGCTTTAAGATCTCCAATGGACCCGATAGATATCTGGTTGGGAATGACGATCGCTCGAATTCCCAACAAAAGGCTATTTTTTATGATTTTTCAAATAAATCAAACATCCAGGTAGCAATCGGTGAGGCAACTTCTATATTAGCAAGTTTTAATATTTTAACCTCGCAGCGCAATAAGCCAAAAGGTGTGTTGATTCTTTTGAAATCTTTTTATGGCTAAGGCTAGCTTTGATATGTCCAACTGCATTTCCAAGTTTATCCTCCAAAAGATCAAGCATATTCATCAGGTTTTCTGGTGCTACAGTTAAGGATAACATGGGGTAATATTTATGCTCCAGAACTTTTCGCTGACTATCTGTAGCTAAATCCAATGTCCACTCTTCATTTGCAGAAAAACCATATTCGTGCCTGGTATTGTTCAATTCGTACAAGAAAACTTTGGCCTGATTTTTTTGATCGTTATTTACCATTTTTACCGGTTTTTTTGGCGAAAGGATCAATTTCTGTTTTTGCCGTTTTGCCTTTTCCCGATTGGTAATCTGAAGGTGCCTTTTTATTTACACTGGCTTCTTTCTTTTTGTCTCTACTCATAAAATAAATGTTTACTGTTAGCTAAGACCAATCATCATTGCTTAAACAATTCGGTGGTTGGAATAAGAAATACTCATCCGATAAGATTAGCAAATACTATAGTGGTACATCAGCGAGAGAAAAGAAGTAATTGTATTACTGATATAAACAAATATACATTTATTAATGGTTAAAACAGTCATAGAAGTCTGGTTATCAGAATATCTTTTATTTAAAAATCAAAAGAAAAGTATTGCAAATAAAAAAGGGTCGAAAAATTAATTCCAACCCTTTATATGCTTAAATTATTTTAAACTTTTATTTTTGAGATTGCTCAGGCGCTTTTCCAATCAGATCCATAAACTGATCCAGTTTAGGTGTAATGATAATCTGTGTACGTCTGTTTTTGGCTTTTCCGCCTGGTGTATTGTTATCGGCAATTGGATTAAACTCTCCACGTCCACCAGCAGTTAAACGCTTAGGGTCAACAGCATACTTCGTCTGCAATACCTGTACTACTGATGAAGCACGTAAGGCACTTAAATCCCAGTTGTTACGGATGTTTGTTTGAGCAATAGGTACATTATCAGTATTACCTTCTATCAACACATCATAAGTATCGTAATCTTTAATAATTTTGGCAATTTTGCTTAAAGTTTCGCCAGCTTTATCAGAAACTTCATAGCTACCTGATTTATATAACATGTTATCTGCTAAAGAGATGTATACTACACCTTTAAGTACCTGTACATCAACGTCACCCAACTCTTCACGGCTTAACGATCTTGTTAAGTTATTAGTTAACACCATATTAAGCGAATCGCTTTTATTTTTGGCATTTACTAACTGTTTGATATATTTATTTGAACTGTTAATCTCATCAACCAGTTTTGAAATGTTAACATTTCCCTGGCTACTGGAATTTAAACATTTGTTCAAAGCATCTTGCAGTGCCGTTACATTGGCCTTTTCTGATGCGATCTGCTCTTCTAAACTTTTAACCCTGCTGGTGCTTCCGCTAAGCTCACGCTGACTATCCTGGTATTTATTACTAAGCTCCTGATTTCTATCTCTTAACTTGGCATACGTATCCTGAAGTTCAGCGTACTTCTTATTGCTTACGCATCCTGCAGCAAGTGCAAGTGTAAAGAGCATTATGGGAATCGATTTGTATAATTTCATAATATTACTTTATTTGTTAATACTGCATCAGCAAATTCCTTGCCGTAAAGTTTTACATCGCCTCATGCTGATGTTAAAACGTGTTAATTTTTACCGAATCGAAGCTTGCCAATGCCTTGTAAGTTCTTAGTCCTATACTACCCGATTGGTATTGATTATCTGTTGCCGAGAGCACAGGTTGAACTGATCCGTTTATAAAAATATCAAATTTATCTTCCTTCGCCACTATCTTTAAAGTATACAATTCGTTCATTTGAATAGGATATTTTTCAGAACGTATCACCGTCCATTTTTGTCCATTAGCTTTTCCAAATATGACGCTTCCGTTGGGTTGATCTAAGCCTACATAATATCCCTGGTAAGCATCAGGACCAATTGCAGGGTTAGAAACCCTGAAAATTAAACCAGCATCACCTGCGGTATTGATTTTTACATCTGCCTGATAAATAAAATCTTTAAAGTCTGTTCCATTGGCCAAATATTTAGACCCATTTATGCCATAACCACCAGAGCCTGCATTTGATGCAGCGTTCATCTCCCCATCTTTCCAAAACCAGCCACCGCCATAAAAAACCCAATTGCTGGCCATTCCCTGATCAAAGTTTTCAACCAAAGTTTTATTTACTTTTTTTGGCTCTCCGATCACAGGGAAACAGCTTAGGCGGATATTTTCAGATCCGTATGGTACCAGGATAACTTCTTCCTGCTTTTCAGCTGATGCAACTGGACTAAAGGGCACATCAAAAGCAGACACCTTATTGTAACCTAAACCCCATGATGGAATCTTTTTTGCCTGAACCTTTATTTTAACCGGTGTATTTGCCGCAATAAAAGGATTCGCTGGCATTTCCAATTTTAGCACGGCAGCGTTACTTAAACCACTTTTATTGATCATTAAACCATAATTCCACGCCGATTCGGGATGGATTTCGTAATCTGTAAAGCCAGCAACAGGATGCGTTTTGGTTACCTTATTTGTCGTTTTAATTTCCAGTGCATAAACAACAGGTCCACGTTCTATACTTATAGAATTGTTTACCTGCGCCCTGGTCGTAATTTCCATTGGAAAATTCAGTTCTAATTGATCGTGATTTTTCCATTCACGGGCTATGGTAAACATTTCTCCAGCTTTTACACCTTTTAATGTAGCTCCATTTAACCTAATGCCTGGTTTTACACTCCATGCTGGAATTCTTAAAATTAATGGAAAGGATGTACTAGCGGCAACTTCTATTTTTAACCTGATCTGTTCTTCGAAAGGGTAATTGGTTTCTTCGGTAATTTTTATTTTTTTGTTTTCGGCTACCACAGTTTCTATTTCCATAGGACCATAGGTAATTACGGCCAAACCCTTCTCTGGAGTAGCTACCACACTACTTTTCACAAAATAAGGCCAGCCCATGTGCATATTATAGCGGCAGCAGCCATAGCCTGAATATGGGCTGGAAACGATACCTGTAGCATAATCCTGATTAAAGCCATGCTCGCCATGAATACTCTGTACCTGATTGGGTAATGTGTAATAGGAGTGATTTTTAAAATCCCGGCTAAACTGAGCAGGCAAAGCATTAAAGGCCACTTTCTCCAGCTGATCGCCAATTTTTGCATTGTGAATAACCTTTGCTGCAGTCTCTAAACTCTGCATCCATTCTACTACCGTACAGGTTTCTACCCCTTCTATACTGCTTGTACCAGCCAAAAATTCAGTTCCGGAACCTAAACCTTCTGGCTGACCGTGATCGTGCATAATATGTGCGATACCTTTAGAGAGTGCTTCAAGATTAGATGGAAGATCTTGAAGTTGTGCATAAACTACAGGAAATTTTAAAGCCTGAGCCACATTAACCATGTGTTTTGGCTGAAAATCATCACCGAAAAAGTAAAATCCGTTATTGCTATAAATATCAATCCAGGGGTATGCCTGTTGTTTTAACTTTTCTACAAGTTTTAATAAATCCTGATCACCGGTTTTATTGTAAAGCCAAATGGCAATTTCCATGTTATCGCCCGCTCTAGCCTTAGCCCACTCTTTTAATGGATCAGCATCGAGATTATCGAGTTCATATTTAAAATATCTGGAGAGAAATGGAAGAACCCTTTTATCATTTGTGGCTTCGTAATAGCTTTGCAAAGCATACATCATTGGCATACGCGGCCACCAGTCTTTCATTTTCGGTGGACCAAATAATCCGTTAGCTTGTTGATTGTTTAAAGTCCAATCGATATACTTTCGTGCTTTCGCTTTTAGCACAGGATCATCTAAAGTATAAGCCAATGCGACTAAACCTTTAACATAATAGGGTACACGCTCCCATCCATTTCCATCACCTCCCAGCCAATCAGAATTTTTGCCTAGATTATCTTTTTCAGGGTACAGCGCTTCGGCCATTCCGGTTGCACCATCTCTTTGTTGTTCCAGCTGCTTTAATAACCATCCCCTGGCTTTAATACTGCCTATTGGTAATTGCACATAAACATGCTGTTTTAACGGAGCTTTATTAAACTCTGTTAAACTTTGAGCATATAATGCATGAATAGACAGAACGAGCAGGAAATAAATTAGGGTAAATATTCTTTTCATAAAAGACATATTGGTTAGATAATGTTTTATAAAACTAGTAAATATACATGGAATATTAAAACGATTTAGTAAGCTTATATTTAAAACATGAAATATCTGGAGACACTGCTTTCCAGATTAAAAAATTCAGAAACTATAGGAGTACCAGATGTAAAATTCTTCAGTAAGCAATTGTTTGAGGTTCAAAGGTGAAAGCATTGTTAACTAAAAATTATTTCAGGCAATACTGTTTGTGGCACAGGCAACAGCCAGGTATTTACCCCGATTATATAAGTTCAGCAATGCGATCGTTAGTCTGAGCGTAGCAAGATTTCTTGAGATAGATAAATCGCAAATAAATACCCTTCGACTACGCTACCATTTACAGACTCCAAAAAAAGGTCGTCACCACGACCGAAGCAACGCGAAGTGGAGAGATCTATCAAAACAGATTTTGCTTCACAAAGCCTTCAGGTTCTCGACTGCGTTACCGATGTAAATCAGTACGGGTAGCACTCCGCTCGAAATGACGGTAATTCTGGGAGATTTTTACGCTTAGATTAATTGATGTCACTCATATTGATTTTATACAATAAATTATCCCTCTAGGTGACATCATTTTGCGATTTATCCCTTAACTTAATGGCATTGAGCACTCACCTTCATAAAAAGATAGTAATGGAAAGAAAGACTGCTCTGACCGAAAAGCATTAAACCTGCTTTACAAAAAATTCAACCTTTTTAAGCGCAAATGCTTTACCTCTGTTATTTCTTTGCAAAGGTAAGGCCTTGCCAGGTATCTGTCCTGAATGGTGACGCTGGCAAGCCATCGTTACTAACCAGGTTACAAAGAGGATTATTTCCCCATGCATAACGAACAGCAACAGGATTTGCAACCTGATCGCTACTGACAATAATCTGATTTCCCTTGATACTTGCTTTGGCCCAATAAAATTTCTTATCTGCTCCGGCAATGGCAAAACCTGTTAGCGCCTTACCATCTGCTGTTTTTAAACCATTTTGGCTATTGCCAAACGTTAATATAATCTGTTTTCCTTCAATTTTATTTGATTGGTAAACGGGGCCGGAATAATTTATTTTTTGGCCATACGTTTTAGCCAAGGCAATTAACGCCAATCTTCTACCTACCTCTTGTTTGTTTTTAGGGTGAATATCTTTTGCATCGCCGATATCAATAATTGTGGCCATGCCTGTATTTGGCAAAGCAAGTGTTTTTTGCTGTGCCTCCCTAAGTTCTGCCCAGGCAGATTGTGATGGCTCATTATCGATCTGCATAAAATTAGCCAACTGAACAAAATAGAACGGAAAGTCACCCTGCGCCCATTTCTGACGCCAATCTTTGATCATTAGCGGAAATAATTCGCGATACTGGTAAGCTCTATCAGCATTACTTTCTCCCTGATACCAAATAGCACCTTTAATGGAGAATTGCAGATAAGGATGAATCATGGCATTATATAAAACTGTTGGGCGATTTGGGCCATTTTCTTCATAAGGCTTAGGCTCAATATTTTTAAAATCTAAACCTATTTTATATTTCCAATCTCCCGCAAGCGAAATTTTTTCACCCGCATTATTTGTCACATTTAAATCTTTCGCCTCTCCATAAATGCCACCGCCGCCACCGCTATCAAAAACACGAACGGTAATGATATTTTCGCCTGGTTTGAGTAAATCTGCAGGTATGGCATAACTTCTACCTACGTTATAGCCAACCGTTTCGCCAACTTTTACACCATTTACATAAGTGATATCATTATCATCTATGGTTCCGAGATTAAGCTTTATGCCGTTTGTTTTCCAATTTTCCGGAATAGTCACTCTCCTGCTAAACCATACAATACCATCGAAATTTTTAAGTGCAGCTTCTTCCCACAAAGTTGGCAAAGTCATGCTTTTCCAGTCTGTAGTTTCTGCTGTGACCCATTTAAGCTGCCCAGCCTGATAACCAGAATCCTTTTCAGTGGTCATCTTAACCCAGTTGCTTACTTTTTCGTTGTAAGAAACGGTTGAAGGGTTAATACCTGCTTGTTGGATTTTATCAACTGCAGCAGAAAAATCGGACATTTTTTTAAGCGATTCGGCGCTCGTCCATGCTTCGGCGATCGTTCCTCCCCAGGAAGTATGGATCAGGCCGATAGGAATTTTAGTTTTTTCATATACTTCGCGGGCGAAGAAATATGCGGTAGAAGAAAACTCAGCAATATATTTTGGACTACATTCCTGCCATCCACCATTTGCAACTTTGGCATCGTTTATAGGAAAATTGCTGGTTATGTGATCTGCCTGCAATAAACGGATATTTGGATATTTAGCTTCAGCAATTTCTTTTTCACTATTGAGGATTTTGCCCCAGCCTGCCAGTGGCATTTCCATGTTTGACTGCCCGGAACAGATCCATACATCACCAATCAATACATTATTGAGCACCAGCAACTCTCCATCTGATATGGTTATGGTATACGGCCCTCCATAACCTGGGGTTGCCACTTTAATTTTCCAATTACCATTGGCATCGGCAATAGCACCATAATTAATTTTATTCCAGGAAACCATTACTTTAACTGCCTTACCTGCATTTGCTTTGCCCCAGATTGCAGCGTTGGTTTTCTGCTGTAAAACCATATTATTGCCAAAAACTGAAGGTAATAAGATTTTAGCTTGTGCAAAAGCAGATATGCAAAGTAATAATGCAATGAGAAGTATGGATTTTAACCTTTGGGCGCTCATATTTTAATCTATTTTTTGATGATTAGAAAGCGAATGTACGTTTTCTACCGATCAACATCAATATATAAGCCTGCTGCACACAAAATTTGTGGCTAATGAGATAAAATTCATACAAATTAGTTTGGGTAAGAACATCATTTTACTTATTTTGCAGGTCTTAAAGAACGGTGCTGGATTTAATATCTATAGCTCCAAATGTTCTCTCAAATAAAAGAATTAATGGTTAAGATTTTCATAGGCGGCCTTCCTGACAATATCCAAGAGATGGATTTGGCAATATTGGTTAGCCTTCATGGCAGGGTAGAAACAATTAAAATTGTTCGCGACAGGGCAACTGGTAAATGTAAAGGCTATGCTTTTCTGGAAATTTATAGTCTTCCCGATGCCAAAAACATCGTATCAACCTTAAATGGCGAAACGTTTAAAGGCAATGTAATTACAGTTAAAATATCTGAAGAGGAAGGTGGCGCTAAAGCAGTAAAGCCAAAACCCAACCCAACTTTTAAAAGTAAAAGACCCAGGTTACAACGGTAGTATATTAAAGTCGCTTTTACTGAAAGGCCCTGGAATAAGGTCAATCTTCCTTGTTAGCTATATTACCATAAAGATTGATTCATCCAATGAAAGATCAGCTTCGCATCCTATAGTCGCGGGATGAAGATACAGCAACTCGTTGTTCGAAAGACCTCCACCATCTAGATTATTTAAACATAAACTTCGTAATCCGATGGTAAACGTATATTTTGAATTACACGTTTCCACATTGATTAAAAAACGCATTCAGAGATATGGAAAATTATGCCGTTGTAATATTTATTTTAGCTGTAATGATTGGCCTTTCTGCTATCGCAGACCGGATTAAAATTCCCTATCCTATTTTACTGATTATTGCTGGAATTGCAGTAGGTTTTGTGCCTTCCTTGCCACCAATTGATATTAATCCAGAAATTATATTTTTGATATTTCTCCCGCCGTTGCTTTATGATGCCGCCTTCAACATCTCATTTAAAGAATTTAAAACGAATATCAATACCATATTTACCCTTGCTATTACGCTGGTTTTTATCACCGCAATCGGCATTGCTGTAGTTGCCCACTATATGATTCCGGGGATGAGTTGGCCGGTGTCTTTTGTATTAGGTGCAATTCTTTCAGCTACTGATGCGGTTGCTGCTATGAGTATTACCAAGGGACTGGGTTTATCTCATAAAACCAATACCATTCTGGAGGGTGAGAGTTTAGTTAACGATGCTTCTGCACTGGTAGCATATCGTTTTGCAGTAGCCGCAGTAACAGGAACAGCCTTTGTGTTTTGGAAAGCATCACTTGAATTTGTCATTTTAATGGCTGGTGGATTCTTAATTGGCATGGTGATGTCGAAAATTTTAGCGTTTATTATGAAGCGTATTCATAACAATCGCCTGGCAACCATTAGCTTTATGTTGTTAATGCCCTTTGTTACCTATTTAATTGCTGAACAAGTGCATGTTTCGGGCGTTATTGCAGTTGTTATTTTAGGATTGGGGATATCCAGGTTTAGCCATAAGGTATTTCCAGAACAGCTTAAAAATCAATCGAAAAACATCTGGGATATTATTATCTTTTTATTGAATGGACTAATTTTTATATTAATCGGCTTACAATTTCCTTATGTATATAAAAATATTAGCAGTGCTGATATTCTACCTTACATAGGTTATTCGCTGGTGATTACCGTTGTAGCTTTGTTACTGCGAATGGCACGTGTTTTCTTACAAAAATTTAATCTTCAAAAAGCTTTTCAGAAAGGGAAACACCGTATTAAAGAGGGTGCATTACTGGATTTTAAGAACAGCTTAATTATCAGCTGGTCGGGCATGAGAGGTATTGTTTCACTGGCCATTGCAATTGGACTACCCGCTACTTTATCGGATGGAAGTGCGTTTCCACAGCGAAATGCCGTTATATTTATTTCGGTGGTAGTGGTATTGTTTACCTTAATCGGGCAAGGGCTTACTTTGCCATGGTTGGTAAAGAAATTAGCAACAGAGGATGACGAATAATACTCTATTTTTTACGACAGAGTGCACAGAGATAAAATCACAGAGAACATTGATGTTAGATAAACTTTGACAATTCTATAGGTATTGCGCCCAAAAGATTGTCAAAGTACACTATAAAATGTGATCATAAACTTAAATGGCCCTTCGACTTCGCTCAGCGTGATTTACTGTTGACTTCCGGTCTTATTATATTTACCATTAAGGAATTAAGACAGTTAAAAAAATTGACAATCTTCCAGGCATTGCGCCCAAAAGATTGTCAAAGTAAATAACGGTTGATATAAATGGTTTACCAATACACGCTGTAAAGTGCAACCAATAACCCAATAATTAGTAGTGCACCTACCGCAAAGCTGGTTGATGTTTTAAACATTTTTGCATCGATAGCCAATCCTTTAGCTTCAGCCTTGGCTTTGTTGCTCAACAAACTGATGATTACCATGCCGACAATACAAAACACAAATACAAAGCCCATCCGATCTAAAAATGGTATTTCGTAAACACCAGCTGCATTTTTAACAGAGAAACCCATTCCTGATAACCATGAAAGATCGGTTAGTTTAGGTAAGAATTTAAGTAAAATGGACAAACCGAAACCACCGATGGTAGCAAACAGTGCTGCACCAGAAGTTGTTCTTTTCCAGAAGAAACCTAAAATAAACATGGCAAAAATGCCTGGAGAGACAAAACCGGTATACTCTTGAATGTATTGAAAACCACCTTTTTTATCGATTCCTAAATGTGGAGCAATCAATACACCAAGAATCATTGCTACAACAATAGAAATCTTACCAGTTGTTACCAAATTTTTCTCTGTAGCATCTGTTCTTAGTACTTTTTTATAAATATCCAAAGTAAAAATAGTGGCAATACTGTTTGCTTTACCTGCCAGGGAGGCTACAACCGCAGCGGTTAATGCAGCAAACGAAAGTCCTTTTAATCCTGCAGGAAGCAAGTTTAACAACACCGGGTAAGCACGATCTGGATTTACAGATCCATCCTGCAGCATTTCGGCCTGGAAAGCGCCATCTTTATACAATACATAAGCGGCAATACCTGGTAATACTACAATAATTGGCATTAATAATTTCAAGAATGCAGCAAAAAGGATACCTCCTCGAGCAGTTTCCAGATTAGCTCCTAATGCACGTTGTGTAATGTACTGATTACAGCCCCAATAGTTTAGGTTCACGATCCACATACCACCAATCAATACGCTTAAACCTGGTAAGTCGATATAATTTTCATTATCAGGTTTTAGGATCATGTGGAAATGCTCAGATGCTTTAGAAGTCATTAAGCTATAACCTTCAAAAATACCGCTAGTACCATAATGTGTAGAAACCAGGTTCAAAGCCAGATAAGTTGTAGCAAGACCACCTAAAATCAAGAAAAACACCTGGATTACATCGGTATACCCAATTACTTTCATCCCACCCAAGGTGATGAGAATGGCAAAAATTGCAATGGCATACATACAGAACCTTAGATCGAAACCAGAAATACTGCTTACCGCTAAAGCACCTAAATAAAGAATAGAAGTTAAGTTTACCACAACATACAGCAATAACCAGAAAACGGCCATAATCATAGCCACTGTACCATTATAGCGCTGGTGCAAAAACTGTGGCATGGTAGCAATTTTGTTCTTTAAATAAACCGGGATGAAAAATACAGCTACCACCACCAATGTAAGTGCGCCCATCCATTCGTATGTTGCAATGGCCAATCCCATTTTAAAGCCTGAGCCACTCATACCGATAAACTGCTCAGCAGAAATGTTTGATGCAATTAAGGATGCGCCGATTGCCCACCAGGTTAAAGAACCTTCGGCAAGAAAATAATCTTTAGAACCCGTAGATTCTGATTTTTTCTTGTTGTAAATGTAGAGCCCGTATGCGGCTACAATAACGAAGTAAATTGCAAATACAATGTAATCCTTCGTGTCTAATAAGTTGTTTTTCATTGATTTATTTTGGTTAGTATACCTTGGGTTGTTAAATTTTAATTAAATAAACTGGTTCCATTTTCTGTTTGAACGGTATAGGAATCAAGCTTGAGCCCGAATTGTAATAAATATTTTGAAGATAGTGCTTCGATTAAACCCTCAATTTTTTCTTCCTTAACGATATTGATGGTACAACCACCAAAACCACCACCCATCATCCTGGCACCCAATACGTAGTCTAGCGGTTTAACAGCTTCAACTAAAAAATCCAATTCCTTGCAACTTACTTCATAATCTTTACTTAAACCTTCATGCGTTTCGAACATCAGGTTTCCTAAACCCTGCAGATTACCTTTTTCAAGTTGTTCTGCCGCTGTTAGTAAACGTCCGATTTCTTTCACTACAAAACTGCATTTCGCAAATACTTCCTCATCTTTCGGCTTAACATGCGCTTCTAACATACCAAGATCTACATCACGTAATGTATTTACATTGGGGTAATGTTCTTTTACCCAGGCTACACCTTGTTCGCATTGGGCTCTTCTTTTATTGTAGGCCGAATCGGCAAGGGCATGTTTTACATTCGTATTTAAAAGCAAAAGCTTGTAACCATCTAACTTTAACGGGATGTAAACATGTTTCATCGATCGGCAATCAAGCATAATTGCCTGATCTTTTTTGCCAAATACAGAGGCAAACTGATCCATAATACCGCAGTTAACACCTGCAAATGTCTGTTCAGCCTTTTGAGCAATTAAAGCAATATCTATCTTGGGAACGTTAAGCGAAAAAAGCTGATCGAGCGCAAAACCGGTAGCACATTCTACAGCAGCAGATGACGATAGACCAGCACCCAAAGGCACATCACCATCGATATAAAAATTAAAGCCACCCAACCCATAGCCTCTTTCTTTTAACTGATCGGCAACGCCCAAAATGTAATTGGCCCAACTATTCTCTGATTTTTTCAGGCTTTTAATTGATGAAATATCAAATTGCTGATAACTTTCTGAGAATAAATGTATTTCATCATCTTCTCTTTTTGATATAGCTACATAAATGGCTTTATCTATAGCAGCAGGCATTACAAAACCGCCGTTGTAATCGGTATGCTCGCCAATAATATTGATTCTTCCGGGCGAACGCACTAAAATGGGTTCGGCATCGAAAAGTCTTTTAAACGTACTTTTTAAATGTTGTGCATTCATTGTTAATAATTTTAGTCTTCAGCCCTGCTGGTTTTATAGTGTGTAGCAGACATTTCTTTCAGGCGATTTGCCGCAAACTCAGGAGTAATATCCCGCTGAGGGTTGGCAAGCATCTCGTAACCTACCATAAACTTTTTAACCGATGCCGAGCGTAACAATGGTGGATAAAAATGCATATGCCAATGCCATTCCGGGTAATAACCATTGTTTACCGGAGTCTGGTGCATGCCTGCCGAGTAAGGGAAAGATGTTTCGAACAGGTTATCGTATTTAGTTGTTAATACTTTAATCGCTTCGGCCAATGATTTCTTTTCCGCTTCGCTAAACAATTTGATGCTATTTACATGTCGTTTGCTAATGATCATGGTTTCGTATGGCCAAACAGCCCAAAAAGGCACCAATACTGCAAAATGATCATTTTCAAATACAATGCGTTCGTTTTTCTTTTGCTCCAGCTTTAAATAATCGGCAAGTAAACTTCTTCTATGGATGGCATAGTAAGTTTTCTGACGCTCAGTTTCTTTGGCAATTTCTAAAGGAATGTCGCCTTGCGACCAGATCTGCCCATGTGGGTGTGGGTTGCTACAGCCCATTATTTCACCTTTATTTTCAAAAATCTGAATATATTTAATCCAATCGTTTTCAGCCAGGCTGTTAAATTCGTTCTGCCAAACATTTACCACGGCAGTTATGGCTTCGACACTCATTTCAGGAAGTGTGAGATTATGTTTCGGGCTAAAACTGATCACCCTGCAAAGACCTCTCTGATTATTAGCTACTAATAAATCATCTTCGTTCATATCACCGGCAGGCGTGTCTTCAAGCAAAGCAGCAAAATCATTATTAAAAACAAAGCTCTCCGTATATTGTGGATTGCTGTCGCCATCTGCCCTACCGTTTCCCGGGCATAAATAACATTTTGGATCATATTCCGGGCGGTTATCTGGTGTAATGTCTTCAACCTTACCTTGCCATGGTCTCTTGGTACGGTGTGGTGATACTAACACCCACTCGCCGGTTAATATGTTAAGCCGGGTATGTGGATTACTGTCAAGTTCGAATGTTTGGTTCATTTTATATTTTTCAACTGGTTAGAAAAAAGAAAGCCAAGTGGCTCTCCTATCTAGTCGGCCAAATTATAAAATTATTATTAATTGTCAAAACGACAATTAATAATAATTTTTATTTTCGTGAAAATTTGAACATATTAAGCCCTTTAAAACCTTGATAAAAAATGATTGAATATTCCAGGCAGCCACATTATCTTGTTGCTGTTGATTGCATTGTGTTTGGATTTGACGGTGAACACCTTAAAATTCTATTGGTTAAGCGGGGCTTAGAACCCGAAATAAACAAATGGAGTTTAATGGGCGGTTTTGTAGGCGCTGATGAAAGTCCGGACGATGCAGCGAACAGGGTACTCAAAAAAATGACAGGTTTAGAAGGCGTTTATCTGGAGCAGATGCAGATTTATGGAGAACCGGGTCGTGATCCCATCGAAAGAACGCTTTCTGTTGGATATTTTGCCCTCATTGATATCCACAAATATGAGGCACAGTTAAACGACGATTATGAGGCGGAATGGTTTTTGATTAACGACCGGCCAAAACTTATTTTTGATCATAACCAAATGGTTGCTGATGCCAGAAAAAAATTAAGGTATAAAGCTGCACTTCATCCAATATTATTCGAAATGCTGCCTAAAAAATTTACTATTCCACAGCTACATATTCTTTTTGAGGAAGTAAACGACACTAAAATCGATACCAGAAATTTTAGCCGCAAAATTACCTCTACAGGATTATTAATTAAACTGGCCGAAAAAGACAGGGCAGGTTCTAAAAAAGGTGCATTCTATTTTAAATTAGATAAGAAAAAATACAATGCCAATTCGCAGGCTTTCTTAAACCTAATGCCAAATTTAAGAGCTTAAATAACATTGATTAGCCTATTGTTCTTCATAATGATAGGTTAATCCTCCATCTACATAATAAGTTGATCCGGTAACATAAGCGGCATCATCAGAAGCAAGGAACGCCACTACTGCAGCCACATCTTCTGCTTTACCCATTCTTTTTAATGGGATATTTTGAAGTACTTTTTCCAGCTGTTCTTTATTGTTCAATAAATCCTGGTTGATCGGTGTTGAAACAGCTCCGGGAGCCACGTTATTAATTCTGATATTAAACAGGGCTAATTCTGAAGCAAGATTTCTGGTTAACATCATTAAACCTCCTTTACTGGCACAGTAGGCAGCAAAATTTGGAAATGCGATTTCTTCATGTACAGAACTCATGTTGATTATAGTTCCAGCCACGTTGCTTTTTCTACAATAATTTACAAATGACTGAATCCCAAAAAAAACACCTTTTAAATTTGTGTTCATGATCAGGTCGTAATCTTCCTCCGTAACTTCCCAAAAGCTGGCTTTTTTTTCTACGCCTGCATTGTTTACCAGAATATCTAAATGGCCAAATACCGCCACAGCATCGGTTATCAATTTAATGGCTGCATTGGCTTTACTTAAATCGGCCTCCAAAAAAGCTGCCTTTCTACCCATGTCCTGTATTTCTGTGATAAGTTTTTCACCCCGTTCATCAAATTTATGACCATTTAAGATAATATCACAGCCATCTTTGGCCAACCTTAAGGCACATGCAGCGCCAATCCCCTGACTGCTTCCGGTAATTAAAGCGGTTTTGTTTTCAAAACGGTCCATAGTAAAATGTTATAATACATAAAAGAAAATTGATGTGATTATGTTTGAGTAAAATTGAAGTTATTAACAGGATTAATACATTAAATGTAAGTTCTCAAAAAAAATATCGTTATAGCTGTAATCAATAATTAGTATTTTTGGGCAACAAACACACAATAAACTTAAATTAATCTTAAAACATGAACATTACCAAAAACCTTTTATTTACTACGCTCCTGGCTTTGTTTACGCTAACCATGTATTCTTGTAAAACAAAAAAACTGGCTGCAAAACCTGCTCCAGCACCTGTTGAAAAGCCCGCACCACCAGTAGAAGAGAAAAAACCAGCGCCAGTACCAGAGAAAGAAGATGCTCCTGCTCCTGTTGAAAAACCCAATTTTAACTTAGATAACATCCAATTTGAGTTTAATTCATTTGTACTTAAAACATCATCATTCTCAATTCTGGATAAAGCGGTGGCAGAAATGAAAAAATCGCCAGATACAAAATTTATTCTTAATGGCCATTCATCTGCAGAAGGTACGCCTGAGCATAACATGCAACTTTCTGTAGATCGTGCAAATGCCGTAAAATCGTACTTTATAAACGCCGGTTTAAACGGAAATAATTTTACTGTTGTTGGTCATGGTGAGAAAGAGCCTGTTAGTACCAATAAAAGCGAAGAAGGCAGAATACTAAACAGAAGAACTGAAATAAAAGTTCAGAATTAATTCATAAAATACAAGAAAAAGGGCCATGACTTAATTTTCATAGCCCTTTTTTATTTTGCATATAATTGCCCTCCTGAAATTATTTCTACCCTTCCACTTTGCTATCAATGGACGGATTCCCATAGAATGGTCGTCATCTCGACCGGAGCAGCGCGAAGTGGAGAGATCTATCAAAAACAGATTTTGCTTTGCAGGCATTTTGGTTCTCCACTGTTGTCAAAATGAGAATACTTCTAGCGCATTCATCTTCTGTCGTTCATATTGATTTTTATAAAATAAATTATCCCTCAGGGTAACAACCGGAAGTTGATTGAAACTTAATTTCAGAAAAGAAAGATTTGATAATACTTATTCTTAAATATATTGATTTAACAGGTTAACTAGATTGCCCTGCTTTAAACCAGCTGTAAACAAAAACTCTCCAAAGCTTTCTTTACAGAAAGTTTCGGAGAGTGAATTAATTAACGTGAAGGATTAATAACCCGGGTTTTGAGTCAATACCGCATCTTTATTTAATTGTATTTCATTTAAAGGAATTGGCAATAACAAATTTTTTGTCGTTAAACCTGTAATCGGTTTTGATGCGTCATTCGAATTTAAACGAAGCGCACGTTCTACTAAAGTTCCTGTTCTCATTAACGTCATTCTTCTATTCTCCTCACCAATTAATTCTCTGGCTCTTTCATCAAGAATAAAATCCTTTGTCATTTCAGAAGCGCTAACCTGTGCCGCATTTGCTCTGGTTCTTAACACATTTATTGTTGTTGCCGCATCTCCGGTTTTACCTTGTGCAACCTGTGCTTCTGCGAGAAGCAAATAAGTTTCGCCTAACCGCATTAAAATGAAATCTTTGATCATGGCATAACCAAAAGTATCATTCGGATCAAAAGCGCCCCATTTCGTTGTACTCGGACAAATATTGATTAATGTATCAGGACCGGTAAAAGGAACTTGTTTTCCAAATTTTGCTGCATATTTAGGATCTGGGTCGTTATAATAATATCTTCTGCGGATATTGTATTGCGAATTACGGATATCATTTCCTTTGTACAAACCATAAAGTACCCAGTTGCTCAAACGTAACCTGGCAATGGACCGGCCACCCAATGAATCGGCAAGAGCCATACCTGCTATATTGTAATATGCCGCACCCCAGACTCTTCGTTGCTGAGGATTGTCAGTTATACCGCCAACAACGCTAGTCGGATTTTCCTGCTCTAACACCCAGATAGCCTCTGTATTCCCCTGCGATCTTCTTTGGTTGCCATATTGGAACATATCAGAATAATAATCTCCAGGCTGACTAGTTTTTACGCCATAACGATTTTTTATTAAACTGAATTTGCCACTGCTAATGATTGCCTGAGCCTGTTGCTCAGCTAAATCTGGTTTCCCGATTCGGAGATAAACTTCAGCCAGAAGCTGCATCGCCATAAATTTATTTGCTCTGCCATACATTTTGCCTTTGGTATTGGTTTTTACCGCTTCAATATCAGGAAGATTTGCTGCAGCAAAAAGCAAATCTGCTACAATGAGGTTATTTACATCAGCTATAGGTGCTCTCACAAAATCTGTTTTAGGCCCTGCTAATGCATGTGTAATCAATGGCACGCCACCAAACAAAGTTGCTAAGTTGTTGTAAGCATAAGCCCTGAAAAATTTAGCTTCGGCGCTTACCAGGCTTTTACCTTTTGCACTTAAGCTAGTTACACTTGGATTTTCAATTCCATCTACAATAATGTTAGTTAAGTTTACCATGATGTAGTCTCTATTCCACATGCGGGCTGCACCACCATCAGTAGAGGTTAGCGTAGCATAATTATAGTATGGAATTTCTACACCTTGCTGGTTATTGGTTGCATTTGCAACATCAGTTCCAACCTGCCAAACGCTTGGCCAGCCCTGCTGATCAGCCCAGGAAAAGATTGTGCTGGTATGGTTATACAAACCAATTAATGATGCTTCGAATCCAAGTGAATCGGTAAGCGTTAATGGTGTATATGATGAAAACGGTTTCTCATCTAAAAATGCTTTTTTGCAGGACGAAAATGCAACAAACAGGATTAATAATGATGCGATTATGCTTATATATTTTTTCATGATGATTATAAATTAACGTAATGAAACATTTAAACCCAATACAAAAGTTCTTGTTATAGGATAATTATTTGTCCAGTCTGCTGCAAACGCCTGTTGATTTGCACTGCTATTGCCTGATCCCCTACCGTAGGTAGTTTGTTCAGGATCCCAACCTACCCATTTTGTAAAAGTATACAGGTTACGACCGCTCGCATAAACAGTTAAGCCACCAAGGTGAAGTTTATCCAAGACTGACTGTCCGAAAACATAACTTAATGTCACATCTTTAATTCTGGTGTAACTGGCATCTGAGGCATAGCCATAACCTAAAGTGTTGTTGTAAGAAAGTGCTGGTCTGGTCTGGCTCATATTTTCAGGCGTCCAGTAACCAATTTCTGCAGGTGTATTTCTTCTTCCGGTTTCATCACCATAACCCAAATCGGTATTGTTTCTCGTCATCCCTTGTGCCGTTTGAACGAAAATGCTCAGGTTGATGTTTTTGTAATGAAAAGTATTGGTTAGACCACCAGTCCATTTTGGTGCTGTTTGACCTAAAATCATTCTATCCCCATCACCGGTAATTTTACCATCGCCGTTTAAATCAGCAAATTTTAAGCTTCCCGGTTTAGCCGTAGGGTCTTGCTTAGAAACATCCTCTCCCGTTTGCCAAACGCCTGTCATTTGGTAATCATAAACAACGCTAATTGGCTTACCTATAAACCATCTGTTTCCTAAATCGTCTTTTCCATCACCATATAAATCGGTAATTTTATTTTTGTTGGTTGCAAAAACTACCATGGTTTCCCAACGGAAATCTTTTCCAGCAATATTTTGCGTATTTAAGGTTAACTCTAAGCCTTTATTTGTTGTCTTACCTATATTTTCTGAAACTTTTGAGTATCCTGTAATAATAGGCAAACTTCGGCTAAGCAATAAACCACTTGTTTTATTTTGGTAAGCTTCAATACTACCATTAATCCTGTTATTAAGAATTCCGAAATCCAATCCGATATTGGCAGTTTTTGTGGTTTCCCACTGCAATGATGTATTTCCCAGGTTATTTGGAATAACACCAATTGTACTTATGCCGTTGAAAGGCGAACGCGAGGACCCTTCCGTTGTAATCGTATTGTAAACACCAACAGCCTCATTACCTGTTTTACCATAAGACACTCTTAACTTCAGATTGCTGAAAACCTTACCGTTTTTCATGAAGTCTTCGTTAATGATGTTCCAGCCAATTGCTGCTGAAGGGAAAACCCCATATTTAGTTGTGTTTGCACCAAAAACAGAAGAACCATCTCTACGTGCAGTCAAAGTAAGTAAGTATTTGCTATCGTATGAGTAGAATAAACGACCCATTTGAGAGTTCAACCCATATCTATCACGGTAAGATCCACTGGTTTGCGTAGCACCTGCACCAATATTATTTAAACCCAATTCATCATTAATGAAGCCAACCGCACCAGCTGTGGTAGAATTATAGTTACGCTCCTGAGCACTATACAAGGCAGTAAAATCAAAATGATGTTTTTTAATGTCTTTAGAATAAGTTAAGATATTTTCGATCGTATAGCTATTTGTAGATGCATTGAAACTACTTGCCGTACCGTTTAAATCATTTGCTAAACGGCCGACATAGCTTCCATTTTTTTCAGGGAAGTAAGTGTAACCTGCATTTAAACGAAATTTTAAACCGGTTAAAGCACCAGGAAACTTAACTTCAGCATAACCGTTTCCATTAATGTTGGTTGTTCTTCTGATTTGAGTAGTAGTTAAACCAAGCAATGGATTTGTATACAACTGCTCCGGATTCATCGGATAAATTGTATACGATCCGTTTGTATTATATTCCTGACCATAAGGGCTCATCGCTGTTGCTAACAATAGGTTTGTCCTTCCACCGTCGAAGTTATTACTGGTTAAGAATAATGATGTACCCACAGTTAAAAAACTGGTTACATTAACATCTAAGTTAGAACGCAAACCTACACGTTTAAAATCATAACCTTTAATTACACCTTTCTGATTAAGATAATCGCCTGAAATGAAATATTTTACATCCTGTGATCCGCCTGAAATGCTAACATTATGATCCTGAATTACACCTTGTTGTGTTGCTTCTTTAACCCAGTCGGTTGTTGTACCAGCATTGTAAGCGGGTAGTTCTCCGATATTCGGAACCGGTCTTTGTTGTACCTGGCCAGTTTGTTTAAGATAGTCTGCGTATTTCTGAGCATACTCAGCACCGCTCCTTGGCTCTAAAATATGAGCAATGTTATCAAAACCTGCATACCCGCTGTAACGGATTACTGGTTTGCCTGTGGTCCCCCTTTTTGTTGTAATTAGAATAACCCCGTTTGAGCCATTTGTACCATAAATTGCAGTTGCACTCGCATCTTTCAAAATTTCAACCGATGCGATATCATTTGGATTGATGTCATTTAATGAACCGCCGGTTTTGGTCAAAGGTACCCCATCCACAACAACATAAGGTCCGGTACCTGCGCTTATTGAATTCTGACCTCTGATTAATGCATTTGGCTGGCTACCTGGAACTGAAGATGTCGTGGTAACATTAACACCTGCAACTGCACCTTCAATAGATTGTAAAACGTTGGTAACCGGTAATTGCGATAACCGAGCTTTTGGAACCGAAACTACCGAACCGGTAACGTCGGAACGCTTTTGCGTACCGTAACCTACCACAATTACCTCTTGTAAGTTTTTATCCTTATCCTCTGCAAGAACGATGCTCACTTGCGTTTCATTAGCTACCAATATAGTATTGGTTACATAACCTACAAAACTAATTACTAAGCTTTCTCCTTTTTGAGCTGATATTTTGAAATTTCCATTGGCATCGCTGGCCACCACCTGAGTAGTTCCCTTAACACTAATTGATGCACCTGGAATGGGATTACCTTTATTATCTTTTACTTTTCCAGAAATTGAGATTTGAGCGGTTGTTTGTGCAATTGAATTGTTTGATTTACCTATGGATAGGATTAAAACAAACAAAAACATTACTGCACACTTAGAGGTGTCTAGTAGTTTTCTTTTCATTTTTTATGATTATTTGGTTAGTTAATAATTGAACTTCAAGGAGAGTTCAAAAGGGTAGCCTAATCAAAAATATTTTTATTAAATTTTTAATTTGACCAGATATATAAATTACGCATGAATAACGAATGATTGATTCAGCAAAGTAAACATAAAATCCCAATGGAGTAAGGGGTAATACGGTAATAAATAGGGGCTAAATCGTTACTTTTTGTTAAAATTTAGCTTTTTAACCCCTATTCGGAAAATTTCAGACGTTTAGTCTACATTTATTTTTTTTATTGCATTTAAGATCGGTTGATCTATTGCCTTTAAAATATTCTGATCAGGTTTGATCAGCTCTAAAACGGAGATATCATTTTTGCCTTTTTTTAGCCATTCTTGGGGGATATAAAGTGTTTGTTGTGGACCAATTGCCCAATACTTTCCTAAGTTATGCCCATTAACCCATACTACTCCTTTTCCCCAATCGGTCATGTCTAAATAAGTATCCGCAACGGTTGATAGCTGAAAAGAGCCTTTCTGCAATGTTGGTCCGTTTCCATTTGCTTTTGATGAACCAGTTGTGGTAATGCGATCGTTGCCAAGAGGAAAACCATACATCGACCAGTTTTTAATCTCGGCACCATCAAAAGTAACCTGCTCAGTAATTCCCTTTTTGTTTTCCAGTAAATACTTTCCAAAATTTATCCGGCCCATATTCTCCACAAAAATATCAAGCTGTACCTCTCCTGCCGGAAGATCTAATGCTAATGTATTCTGGTTTAACCTGCGGTCTAAAATGCCTGCTCTTTTTTGATTAATGAAAATAAGGGCATAATCTCGCAATTGTTTAAGCTGCAGTTCGCCCTTTTTCCCTCCCTGAATGGTGGTGCGGTATAATACGTAACCGTAATCCTGACTAAGATCCTCAAAAGTTAAAGGTGTACTATTTTTCACCGCTTTAGGCAATGCATTAAACAAAGCTACTTTAGTTCCCAATTTAAAAGGCGCAATGGCCATACTTGGCTTTGCCGCTGGAATTGATGGCAAACTTTGTCCTGCCGGAAGGTGTTTTTCGATCACACTTCTAAATGCCCTGAATTTTTCAGTCACATTTCCTGCTTCGTTTAAAGGTGCATCATAATCATAGCTGCTGGTTTGTGGCTCGTAAGGCGATGTATCCTTGTAGTTGGCGCCATTCATAAAATCGCGGGTGGTCCCTCCATGGAACATATACATATTAATCGAAATACCTGCCGATAAAACAGAGTCTAACTTTTGGGTGTATTGTGCCGCTGGAACAGTGTGATGAGGGGTTCCCCACCAATCGAACCACGCAGGGTACCATTCTGCAATAAAATATGGTCCTTTACCGCCGTGATTTTCATTTACCAATTGCCTGATTTTGGCTGGATTATCAATCCCGTTTAGTGCTGGTAGCAATCCATCTAAATGTCCATCCTTTACATCTGCTGCTGGATCGCAGGTATAAAGCAATCCATCAAAACCTGCTTCTATAAACATTTTCCGGTTGATATCTAAATAGTTTTTATCGGCGGCATAAGAACCATATTCGTTCTCCACCTGTACCATAATAATGTTACCACCATGGTTGATCTGCAATGGTGCCAACTGTTTACCAACTTCAATAATATACTTTTTATACTCATCTAAATATTGCTGTTCAGTACTTCTTACCACAAGACCTTTTTCGGTTTGCAGCCAATAAGGATAGCCACCAAACTCCCACTCCGCACAAACGTAGGGGCTCGGTCTTAAAATAACCCATAAGCCTTCTTGCTGGGCAATTTTTACAAATTCGGCAATGTTGTTATTACCTGAAAAATCAAACTTTCCTTTTTGTGGTTCGTGCAAATTCCAGAATACGTAAGTGCCAATGGTATTTAAGCCCATTGCTTTGGCCATTTTCATACGGGCCCGCCAGGCCTCTTTTGGTACGCGTGGATAGTGCAACTCACCAGAGATAATCTGAAAAGGTTTTCCATCTAATAAAAAGTCTGTTTCTCCCAGCTTAAATGAATGTTTAGGTTGCTGGCTAAAAGCCGATAAGGAGAAACATATCGCCACCAACCAGAGTAATTTTGCTTTCATTTTTTTTAAAAATTATTTTAAGATGATCTGAATTTTAGCCAAAACGGTCCCTTTTGCATGGTTTTATGCAATACAATCATCAAGGTTTATATAAAATTTTGTTTTTTCTCTATTTTTTAAACACGCTCAGATCCCATTCATCTGCCCAGTTTATCGAAATTTTATCCTGATCAAATTTGATCGGCAACCATAAATAACGACCATCGATTGCATTTTTAGGTACCCATTTATCTGCCATAAAAATAAATTCACCCTTTTTGCCCGGTGCTGGCAATACATGTGTGCTTTGTCCTCCATAGGTTAATTTAGCACCTTCGCCCTGGCAAGGGTTTCCCATATAAGTCCAGGGGCCCCAGATATTGCTTGCTTTGAACCATCTTGCCGGATTTGGCGCCCAGCCTGTACAGCCTGAACCAACCATATAGTAAGTTCCATTTTTCTTAAACAAAGCTGGTGCTTCGGTTTGCTGCCCTACATAAATTCTGATAAATTTTCCGGTATGCCCTAAATAATCTGGCGTTAATTCAGCTAAATGCAAGGTAAAATTCTCTTCAGAAGAAAATACATGATAGGCTTTTCCATCATCGTCTACGAAAACGGTCATGTCTCTTGCCATTTGTCCACCAGGTAAATCCCTGCAGAAAAAGCCATCACTTTGATTGGCCGGTTGCTGGCAGTTTACCATATCTTTTTCTGCTGTGCCTGATGCATAAAAAGGCATTTTACCTGGATTTGGGCGATAACTCTTGATAAAAGTATATGGACCGGTAGGGCGATCGGCAACAGCTACACCTGATCTGGCTGCTGCATAACCTTTGCCCAAAAGTTCTAAGTGAAACCACATGACAAACTTTTTGGTTTTCTTGTTGTACACCACTTTAGGTCTTTCGAGGATACAGCCTTTGGCAATATCACTGGTCAAATCGTTAGAAACTGGCAAGGCAATGCCTTCATCTTTCCAATTGTATAAATCTTTCGATGAATAGCAATGCACACCTACCTGTGCGGTATTTCCTATTTCTCCTTCGATTTTATGTTCTCCAAACCAATAATAAACGCCTTTGTACTCTACAATACCACCACCATGTGCATTGATGTGAACGCCCTTATCATCTTTCCAAATTTTACCTGGGGTAAAAGAAGTATAGGTTTGCTGTGCAGAAACAAAACTGCTTAAGCCCAAACTAAAGGCGATAAATCCTAAAACAAAACTGATTCTCTTATTCATTATTTTTAATTAACTAATTTTTATATTATACAGAAGTAATTACCCAAATCTTTTTCAATTGTATATCAACCTGTTATTTATTTTAAACTGGCACTATGGTCATTCTCAAAATTCTCGCCGCTCCAGATTTTTTGTGCACTCCATTTTTCTGCCGGGTTGGCCCAAAAAGGATCTGATGCTGGCAAGCCTAAAGGCAAGAAGATATTTGAAGCGATGTATGGACTGCCCTGGTTGTTATAGAAATCGCCTAAATTGGGCTGATCGCCATATAAACCTATTGTTAACCATCCATTTTTATAGGTTGAAGGGCTTTCCAGAGTTTTTCTGATTACGGCTGTTAAAGCGCACCGTACCTGTGCCGCACTTAACTGTTTAGGTAATGCTTTCCTCCAGGCCATATCAGCCAAATGATGAAATGCAGCACCGCGATAAATAATAGAGCGACCAGTTGCAGGATAGGTGCCATCGGCGTTGATTAATCTTTCCTGAATGATGGCATATCGTTCATTACGCTTTTTAATCTTCTCGAACATTTCTTTATAACTGCCCGTTTTAGTACCAATGATATTGGCCAAAGTAGCCAGATAAGGATGGATTACATAACTATTGTAATAATCGAAGGCGAATGATGTTCCATCGGTATACATTCCGTCACCTGTATACCACTGTTCCATTTGTTGCAGGGCGTAATCAACACGCATGGGGTCCCAGCTATAACCAAATCTGGCTAGAAAAGCCTCGTTCATTGCTGAGAATAGTAACCAGTTAGAAAAAACGGGCTTGAATCTTCTGGTGGTAACGATAGATTGCATCATCAATTCCTGGTTCTTCTTATCCAGGTTTTCCCATAGCCATGGTGCACGGACCAAGGCAAGGGCTACGTAAGAAGCATCTACCAGTTGTTGTCCGCCGATATCGAAGTTCATAAAATCTTTGGCATTAGAATCTAATGCATTTTTTAACCCCTGAATAGCCCACTCGCGGTATTGTTTCCTTAAAGCCACCTCTTCTGCCGAACCTCCCTCTAACTGTAACCATGGTGCAATACCACTTAAAACCCTACCCAAAACCTCCACATATTGTACTTTAATGCGGTGTTCTTTATTATCTACATGGATAGAGGTAACCTTAGGCATCGCGATCCTTAAACTGTCTTTAGCCAGATTGTATAAAACAGGTTTTACCATCTTATCCATTTGCTGTAACCAAAACTGCCTATCAGTTAGCACCACACCTTTGGTATTTTTAGCTTTATTTTGTGCAAAAACAGATCCACCGGCCAGGATGATCAATAAACCTGTAATCAAAATATTTTTAAGTCTCATTTTCTCTTTAAAATTTAGTGTTTGTTTGATAGATAGCGGTACATTTCGCTTCCTGCCAATAAAAATGCGCCTACACCAAAATTCCCAGTAGCGTTTACATCAACCACCTGACCTGCAATGGCTTTTTCTCCAATCGGCTGTACATAACCCAATTTACCATCAGGTTGTAATGCAGTTTTAGTTAAATATGTCCATGCTTTTTGTGCTGCCGGCCAATAGGTTTTTTCTTTTAAATAACCATTGTTTATCCCCCACAACAAACCATAAGTAAAAAAAGCTGTCCCACTGGTTTCAGGTCCTGGCGCGTGTTGCGGATCGAGGATACTTCTCGTCCAATAGCCTTCTGCTTGCTGGCTTTTAACAATTGCTTTGGCCATATTACAGTACTTAGTCAGGTATTCGTTCCGGTGTGGATCTGTAAGGGGCAGATCTTTTAGTACTTTCGCCAAACCTGAAAACACCCAGCCATCGCCCCTTGCCCAAAAATCTTTTTTGCCATTGGCACTTTTATGTTTTGGATAAACATATTTGGCATCACGATAATAAAGCTTTTCCTTTTTATCATACATGATGCTGTTGGCGTACATAAAATATTCGTAGAGTTTATCCAGGTATTTTTGATCGCCGGTTACTTTATAAAGTTTGGTCATCACTGGCATTACCATGTACAAGCCATCGGCCCACCACCAATAATCGTTATTGGGTGTACTCATTTCGTATTGCATTACCTCTTTTGCTCTGGCAATTTTATATTCTTCTAGTTTTAAGTGGTATAGATCGATATAGGTTTGAAAGCAGATCTGCCAATCGCCAAACAGTACATGTTCATCTGTTTCGCCATACTTATATTTCCAATTGGATTTATCGGTTGATTTTGCCCCCATCCATTTGTTGTATCCGGCCCAATCTTCTGAATATTTTCGATATGCTTCGTTTTTGGTAACCTCGTAGGCCTCCATGTTGCCTGTGTGATAAGCTGCGTGATCCCAAAAGGCACGCACTTCGGGTTTATTACTGCTTTGCCAATAAGTATTTGCCCGGTTAATCATTTCCAGCACTTCTTCTTTTGACAGCTGGCTCTGGGCATTTACCGCTCCGCTGGTTAAGAAAAAGAATAAGAAAAACACTTTATATAATTTTAAATTCATTAGTGGATTGGTTTAATGCCATTTACTGTTGGTATTACAGGTTTAATGGTTCCATCAGTATTAAATTCCATCTTGTCAATGCAAACTTCGCGGTTGTAACCCGCAGCGTCTCCCATGGAAATTCCTTTTGGCCGGGTAAAACGGTGGTAAACCATATACCATTCGTCTCTGCCATTCACTTTGATCACACTGTTGTGCCCTGTACCGTAGATACCCTGAGTTGCATCTTTTGCCAGAATAAGATTGTTTTTCGGGATGGTCATTTTTCCAGTAGGCGAATCAGAAAAACCATATCTAACCCTGTAATTCTCGCTTCTGGTATCATCTTCCGACCACAAGAAGTAATATTTCCCATTTCTATAAAACACTTCTGTGCCTTCTCTGAAATCATGATTTGGGGTAATAATTTTAATCGCACTGGTATCAATCGAAATCATATCATCATTTAATGGTGCAACGGCCATGTAGCCATTTCCCCAATACAAATAAGCTTTATTGGTTTTAGGATCGTTAAACACATCCGGATCGATCTCCTGACCGCCTTTGATCCCCTTTGGCTTGCCCGCGATTAAAGCCTTTCCACTATCCTTAAATGGTCCGGCCGGATCATCAGCAATAGCAACACCGATCTTCTGTGCAGCTGTGAAATAATAGAAATATTTATAGATTCCATTTACTTTCTTTTCGATAATAGTAGGTGCCCAGGCATTCCTTTTTGCCCATGAAACGTCTTTTTCAAGGTCTAATATTTTGCCTTCATCTTTCCAGTTAACCAGATCTGCTGAAGAAAAACTTTTAAAATAAGTACCGCTCCAATTGTTAAATCCATCACTGGTTGGATAGATATAATATTTAGCAGTTTTATTGGAATATAAAATCTCAGGATCGGCATAATAGCCTTTTAGCACAGGGTTATTTGCTACTGCAACGCTTACCACGTACGTTTTAGCTTGCCGATCAGGAATGCCCACCTTAATTTTTACAGGGCCTTTAGAAAAATCCAGTTTTCCTTTTGGCACCATGCTGATTTGGTTAAAGGTATTAAACTGCGGATCAAAAGCCTTTAGATCTGTGCCATAATTTACAGGTAAATAAAGTTTCTGGTTCACACTATCCAGAACAATATTATTTTGATTGATTGCTTTATTTTTTGCGGTCTGTAGAACAGACTCGACCGTATACCACTGTTTAAGCAAACGACTTAACTCTTGTTGATTAATCGGTAAAATAGTTCCGTGCCTGGGATGAAAATCCATTGTAACATCCTGATCTACTACACTAAAATTTGCTAAATCTTTACTTCTGGTAAACTGGTAACGGCCTTTCATATATACATCATACATCAGGATATACTCATCACTATGGTTCAGCTTAAAAACACCGGCTCCTTCTACGGCCTCTTTAGTTTGCTGCAGATATTTATCCTGTAATACATAACCTTCTGTTAGTTTATTAGAAACTGCCTTTTTAATGCCATTGCCATTACCTTCCGTTTTAAAAAACAGATTGTATTTTCCTTTATCGTAAATAATATCTCCATCAATACAAGAGCCATTGGCTGGACTAAAAAAGAGCTGTTTTGGAGTGGTTTCCAGGTCGGTAAAATCAGCGTTGGCATAAGCGTAATAAATTTTATCAGGCTCATCGCCATTCTTCATCGACCAATAAACCATATATTTTTTGGCAGTTTTATCGTAAATGGTCTGCGGTGCCCAAACGCGTAGCAGATTTTCGTTATTCGGGAAACGTTTTTGAATATCAACAACTGCTGATGTCCAATGAATCAGATCATTTGATTTCAACAATACCATTGCCCTGTTCGAGTTCCAACCATTGGCCGAAACCATATCCGTAGCCACCATATAAAAAGTTTTGCCATCTTCGCCACGCAAAATATGCGGGTCGCGAACGCCGCCTGTACTACTAATCTTTTCAGAAGAAATGATTGCGTTATTGTTATTTAATGCACTGAAATGATAACCATCGGTACTCACCGCAAAACGAATGGCTTCTTCTGCTTTCGAATTTCCGGTAAAATAAGTAAATAAGTAAGCTACATTTTCTCTTGATTCGGCTTTTTGACCAGAAGTTTTTTTAGGTTGTGCGATTATTTTCCCTGATAAACATATCAGTAATAAAATAATACCATATTTTGTTGGTGAATACTTCATTTCTCTGTTTGTTATTCTATTTTTTTGGTTTCCAATCCAATACCTGGACCTGTGTTGGCGTCTGCTCTGCTTTTCCTTCCCCATCTATTTGGGTAACATTTTGTAAAAATAGGCTCAATATACTCTTAGTTTTCCAAAGTTCAGTATCATAAGTGGGCTCCCAATCGCCCATGCTGGTTTTGGTAAGGTCTTTAATTATCCAGTTTTCTGATCCAAGATGATCGTTTAAAGCAATAGATGCCTTGTTTCCTCGTTCGGCATCTCTAAACAATAAACCTGCAGCATAATATTTTCCATTTGGCCAAACGATAATCTGTGGTCGCGAAATTGGAATCCGCTTGGTACCAGTGCCACTTAGACTAAAAGTTGTTTTTCTAAAATTAAGGTTACTTACTTTCCAGCTGCTATCCGTTTTAAAAACCAGGTGATACTGAGGCCCGGTTTCATTCGCTCCGCGCCAATAACCAGCAATAAACACATTACCTTTTGCATCGGCAAACATTGATGTTTGGTTAATCAACTCACTTTGCTGTGGAATTTTTACGGTATACTCTGCATTTGTTGCGGTTATGGGAAGCTGATATTTTTCACCAGTGGATTTTAACCAGCTTATACCTCCATCGGTTGATTTTGCATAACATAAATCATGGTTACTGGCTACATCAGGGCTTTCGCGCCAAACCCACGATAAATGAATGGTCCCAACCTGATCTACTGCAACCTGCCAATAGGCATTACGCTGTCCTTCGCCATCAATCATCCCATCCTGTAAACGTGTCCACTTTTTAGTTTTTAAATCATAAAGATTAATCATGAGGTTTCCGTTTCCAGAGCCCCCATCACGGTAAAAAAACAAAAGATCGCCATTAGCCAGCTTATAAAACTCAGGATAACTGACATTATTTTCCTTTGCAGAAAGCATAACTTCTTTTTTGCCTAAAGTTAACGAACCTGCTGAAACTGATTTGGCGTAGTTTAGATTATTGTTATGCTGCCCCCAGGCAATATGCAGAAAACCATCGCCATCAACCATAATACTGATTGATTTATGAGCATCGGTAGCATCGCCTTTATAAGGTGTGATAACTGACACCCAGCGGGAAGAATTGATTTTGCGTTTAGCCAGTACCACATTTTGTTCGTGATCATAATAAGCAGCATACTGGCTATTTTTAAAGCTAACTAAAGCATTTTTACGAAAAATAACAGTATTTACCGAATTGTTTGCCCAGCCGTTGCTGGCAATAGTACTCAGCTTTGTTTCTTGTGCAACACTCATCAGGCTGATGCCAATGAACACACAGATTAGAAATATACTTTTATTTAGGTATTGATACATTATACGGTTACACTGGTCGGCGTTACATTTGGCAAAGCCGAATTACCGAAATTTTTAAGCTTTACACAGGGGGTTAAATCATACTTTGCAGGGGGTGTTTTAAGCTAAATGCCTTTTAAAACGTAAAATAGCGTAACTTTTATGTTGTAGCATTAACATTGTAGTATTTATGGAAACTTTTCCTGTGTTTTTTTATAAACTCTGACGGTGTTAACTTAAATAACTTTTGAAACTGCTCTCTAAAATATTTACTATCATTTATGCCAACTCTAAAGGCAGCTTCGTTAATATTTAAATTAGTATTGATTAATAATTCAGCAGCTTTTCTTAACCTGATAAAACGAATAAAACCATTTATTGACTGGCCCGAAGTAGCCTTGATCCTTTTATAGAGATTAGAATGACTCATTCCAAGATCAGATGCCAGTGTTTTTACGTTAAAGCTGTCCTCCATCAAATTTTCTTCGATAATCATAATGCATTTTTGAAGAAAGCCCTTATCCTCTTGCGAGACTTTATGGGCATCACTCTTCAAGGTTATTTCATTGTAGAAATAAGACTGAAGATTGGTCCTGTTTTTAATAATGCTATTAATCTTGGCTGTAAAAAGCTCTTTATCGAAAGGTTTACCGATAAAATCGTAGGCACCAACTTCAATTCCTTTAAGTTTTACTTCCGGGCTAGGGTCGCCGGTTAGCAGAATTACAGGAATATGGCTTAGGGCAGAATCGTCTTTAATCGCCTTACAGAGTTCGATACCGTTGAGGCCATCCATGTTTACATCAGATATCACAATATCAGGTAAATATTCTTTACAAAGTTTTAGCCCGTCAGTACCGTTTTCGGCCTTGTAAATTTTGAAGTTGTCCTGAAAAATCTGCTTAATGTAATCTATAATTTCGAGGTTATCATCAACAACCAAAATCGAGTGTAAATCTGAGATGAGCAATTCGAGGTTGCCTACATTCTCCGTGTCATTATTTTCAGCTTCCTCTTCTTGTGCAATAAGCTCATTTACATAAGTTAATTCGTTTTGAAAGACATCGCTGTGTTGCAAATCTGGTTCTCCAACCGGGATATCGATCAAAAATATCGTACCCTTTCCCTGATTGGAGCGAAACGAAATTTTACCCTGATGCAATTCTACAAAGTTTTTGGCCAGGTAAAGACCAATACCGAAACCCATTTTCAGCGATTCGTTCGACATGACCTTATAAAATTTATCGAATAACTTTTCACCTACATGCGCCGGTATGCCCGGACCACTATCGCTCACTTCAATATGCACGCGCATGCCAAGGGTTTTAACACTAAATTTTACAAAACCGTGCTTTGGGGTAAATTTAAGTGCATTAGAGAGCAGGTTAAAAAAAACAATTTCGAGTTTGTCTTTATCTGCATAAATATCCAGGTCCTCTTCTTCGCACTCAAATATATAATCGATGTGATTCTGCTTTGCCAAATAATTAAAGCAGAGGAAAATCTCATTTGTAAATTTATATAGGTTGATCCTTACAATTTTCAAGGTATCATTCTCACTTTCCGTTTTTCTAAATAGTAATAACTGATCTACCAGGCTTAACAAGCGCCTCGAATTTCGGTAAACTACATTTAAATCGTTCTTCTCCTGCCCCGGATCTTTTTTATGGATAATATCTTTTATCGGATTAACGATCAGGGTTAACGGTGTTCTCAGCTCGTGCGAAATATTGGTAAAGAAATTTAACTTTTTCTCATTCAGATCCTTTTCACGCTCCATTTTAAAATTGGTAAGTTCCACTTCGTGTTTTAATCTTCTTTGCCGGTTACGATAGGTTTGAAAAAGATAAAACAGGGAAGACCCTATGATGAGGTAAATGGTATATGCCCACCAGGTACGGTACCAAGGGGGTAAAATCCGAATGAATACGATCTTTTCGTTGTTGCTCCAGGCGCCTTCGGTATCTGTACTTTTAATGTGCAGTTTATATTCGCCCTCGTCTAATCTGGAATAATAAGCTGTACTCAATTTGTTTACATAATTCCAGTTTCTATCCCAACCTTCCAGGTAATAAGCATACGAAATCTGGTCCTGAAAAGAGAATTCTATGGCTGCATAATCGATAGAAATTACGGCAGCACTATATGGAATTTCAATATGGGCCAAATTAACAATAGAGATATCGTTATAACCTGAATCCTGGTCCAGTGGAATATTATTGATCCTGAAATCTGTCAGCACCATTTTAGGCATCCTTCTATTTTTCTTTATGCTATCGGGCGAAAACAGATTGAAGCCGCCAATTCCACCAAATAAAAAATCACCATTAGTAAGCTTTAATGCTGCATTATAATTAAACTGATTACTCTGTAAACCATCGGTAGCATAATAGTTTTTAAAGTTATGGTGTGTAACATCAAATTTCGAGAGACCGTTATAGGTACTGCACCATAAATTGCCTTGCTTATCCTGAAGGATATTGAGTACTGAATTACCTGGCAATCCATCACTCTGGATATATCGCCTTATTTTTTTGGTTTCGGGATCAAAAAGCAATAAGCCTCCACCTTCTGTACCGATCCATATTTGATGATTTAAACCCTCCTGAATGGCCCTGATGGCAAAGTTAATTTTTGTATAATGATGTCTTTTATTAATTGGATCTATTTCAATCAGTTCCGTATAGTTCCCAGCCCAAAGTCTGCCTTTCGAATCCTGGAGCAGGCTGTGAATATCTTTTAACTTATGATCGAAAAGTTCAAATTTATCAGCACTTTTATTGTAACGGTATAATGCGCCACCTTTTGTTGTGCCTACCCAAATATTTTGTTTTTTGTCTTGATAAAGCTTCCAGATATTAATATCATCGATGCCTTTAAAAGTATTATGACAGTTATAGTGGACAAATTTTCCGGTTGTTTTATTAAAACGGTCTATCCCTCCGCTAAAACTGGCCACCCAAACATTGTGATCTGCATCATTTAAAATACTCGTAACAAAATTACTCGTTAAGGAGTTTGGATCGCTGGTTTTAGCATAATTAGTAAATATATTTTGCTTTCGGTTCCAAACACTTAAACCACCTCCATCAGTTCCAATCCAAATGTTTTTGTTCTCATCTTCACTAAAAGAGAGCACAAAATTGTTAATTAAGGAATTTCTGTTTAATGGATCATGTTTAATCGTGGTAAACTGCTCATTTTCCGGATCAATGATATTAACCCCTCCACGTAAGGTAGCTATCCACTTTCTGGATTCGCGGTCTTCGTAAACCTGTGCAACAGAATTACTGCTTAGTAAGCCTTTTTCTTTTCCTGCAGGCAGGTAATTCGTCTTTTGATTTTTTGTGTCGTAAACGGTAATTCCTCCCCCATCGGTCGAAATCCAGAGTTTTTGTTTCCGATCAAACAACAAATTCATAATATTCTCATTACTTAAATGCTGGTTGAACCTGGTCAGGCTACCTTTGGTTTTATCAAGCTGAAAAAGTCCGCGTTCTGTTCCAACCCAAAGCATTTGGTTAGTACCTTTGGTCATGCAAGTTACCGAGCGCACCGCAGTATTTACTAAACGAAGTATGTTTTTATCATGATCATATCTACAAAGCCCAACATCTTTTATAAAAAGCCAGAGGGTTTGATTTTCATCTACATATAAAGCTTTTACCGTAAAATCGAAATTTTTACCAAATGGGATCCGTTCTGCTGTGCCACTATTCTTTTTGAGCATGAAAAGACCCTTTTCTTCGGTGGCCACATAAACCACTGAAGACTTACTTATTGCAATTGAATTAATCGCATCACTTACTTCAGTTTTTATGCCTTTATTAAGGTAAATCAATTGATGAAACTTGGAATCGGCATAATCATAATATGAAATTCCTTTTTGTGTACCTACCCAAACCCTGTTATTCTCATCTCCGTTCAATACGGTAATATGATTATTTACCAATGAATGTTCGTCTCCCCACCCATTTCTGAAAACCTTGAAATGATAGCCATCGTAACGGTTTAGTCCGTCATAGGTCCCCATCCACATGAAGCCATAATGATCCAGATACAAAGAATTTACCACATTATTAGACAAACCGTTTTCTACCTCCAGGTATTTAAGGCGAACAGTTGAAGACTGGGCAAAACCAATACCAGCACCCATCCATAAAAATAGCATGAAGGAGGCAGTTTTTTTTTGTATAAGAAACATAGAGAAAACAGTACTGAAGTATTATTTGGTATGGAACGAATATACATATTTTCTTAAACTCCATTAGCTGGTATGGTTTAGGATTAAATAGCTAAAAGCGCAAGATTTCTACTACACTAACGAAGTAAATTAACTTAGTATAAGAGAAGCAGTTTAAAAAAATCACTTCACATCAGAATGTCCGAGATGTTTTGTAGGACTGACTTCATCACGAATAAGCTGTTTTAGTTGTTTAATTTCAGGAAAACCTTGCATCTGCTTTCTATCGAAAATTAGTTTCCCGCCAACATGAACCGTAAAAACGCCAGATGCTTCACTCGGAATTAAAGTTACGCCCTTCACCTCGTCTACAAAAGTTGTTAAAATTTCTTGTGCCATGTAAGCCGAACGTAACATCCAGCCACATTTAGGGCAATACGTAATATTAACAAGTAGTTTTTCCATAGATTTTTTTTTACAAGGGTACAAAAAATTTGGAGTGATGGAAAATGGAGGTATTAGATGATAACAGACAAAATTGGGCGTATAGTAATGCGAGTGAGTTGGTGATACATTAGACGATGGCAGAAAAAGCCTGATCACCTTCTCAAGGCCAATCCTACTACAACACTTCCCTAAATTTTTGAACCTGTTGTAAACCTTGATTTGACCACGAAACAGTTTTTTTGCCAATTGGGCTGAAACGCTTAAACGTATGCGGAATCAATGTTAAAAATTTTATGATTCTTTTTATGCTGTTTCCTTTTCTTCCACCAGATGATAAAACCTGTAATAGGTAAACTTGCCGCTACCAAAGCTGCCAGAAGAGAAATAATTTTATTTGGAAGACCCAAAAGTCTGCCCGTGTGCAGATCATAATTGGTGGCTTCTATTAAATCGGCACCGTTAAAATCTTTATACAGTTTGGCCCTGATCATTCTACCAGTGGCTTCCTCATAAAAAAAGGTATTTTGTTTGCGCGCCCAACGGTAAGGATAAATCATTCTTAACCGCAGTTCGCCTTTACCACGCAGCGAAAAACTAGTGGAAATCGCACCGGGATATTTAATTTTAGCCTCAGTGTAAATTTTATTGTAACGTACAGGTAGCGAATCGATATGCGTAGGATTGGCTGAAACGATAGCTTTGCCTTGCCCTAATTTACTCCCGGTAAAAAAGCTGGCTGCATTTTTCACCTCTTTAAATGCAAAGTATAAACCGCTCAAAGCGGTAATTAATAATATAACTGACGCATAAAAACCCAGTACATTATGCAAATCGTAATTCAGTCGTTTAAATGATGCTTTTCGTTTAATGGTTAACGATTGTTTTAATAAGCGCATTTGGCTAGGAAACCAGAGTATTAGTCCGGTTATCAGCATCAGTATAAAAATAACTACCGACCACTCTATAATAAACTTCCCGGTTTTACCCAGCAATAGCGAGGTATGGACATGCTCTACAACCTGGAGCCAATCTTCGCCTCCTTTTTTAACCAAAGAGGCATTATAGGGGTTAAAATAGTAAACCTTACCCTTTTTACTGGTAAGTTCTACCGTTGCATTTGGCAAGGCATCTTCAATTCTGATCAGCCTTAATTCATCTTTCGGCGAAAGTTTTTCGAATCCTGAAATAACTTTATCTAAACCTATAAAAGGCTTCTCCTGAAGTCCCACATAGCGGAAATCCTTTTGTGTAAAATCCCTGATTTCTTCTTCAAAGATATACAGCGCACCAGTAATACTAATAATAAATACCACCAGGCCAGTTGCCAGGCCGAGCCAGAGATGAATATTCCTGATGGTATTTTTAAAATCCCTTTTCTTCATCGCTTAAAAAGCATAGCCTAGTGAGAGGTTAAATCTGCGTCCATTCCCTCTCACATAATTTACATTGCTGCCATAAAACTGGGAAATAGCAGGGTAATAAACTTTATTCAATAAATTTTCTATTCCTAACGATAGTTTTAATGGTTGTGTAACCTGATATACTGCTGCAACGTTAAATAAGTTGAAGGCTTTCACCGGTCCTTCGCCGATTAAATATTTACCAGCAGCATTGGTTTTAAAACGGTCGCGATTTCCTACACGCATCCAGTTTACATCCAAACTTAAGTTTTTAATGCCTGAATACTTAAGATAAACTGTAGTTTTTGAAGGTGGGATACGCGTTGTGTTTAAGTATACATCTTTCTCTCCGTTAAAATTACCGTCATTATCTACATCCCCTTTACCTTCTAATTGTGCATAATTACCACCGATACTCAGCTCACGTAGTAATTGATAATCAGCCTGGATTTCAAATCCATATACACGCTCTGGAATACGTTGAGAAATATAGGTACCATTTACCTCTAAAAGATTGGCGCCCAGTTTAGAAGTGCTGTAGTAGTAAGCAGCACTGAAATTCAGTTTACCTAAGCTGCTGCTAAAACCCGCTTCATAATTGTTTACGATGATTGGTTTAGTTTCTAATTGAGACAAAGTATTACTTTTTGCTGCCCTTAATACCCTACCTAACTCAAATACCGAGAACGACTGCGCATAACTGATAAAAGGATTAAAAAACTTGAATTTTGAGTAACGTGCTCCGGCATTAAATACCAAAGCGTTGTAGTTTAATTTACCGCCCTGTACAGCTATACTTCCGGCACCATTCGCACCAGTAGCCAGGGTATTAAAATCATCTACATCAATGTTGATATTTTCGACTCTCAGGCCTCCTTTTATGGTTAAATCATTAATTAAAGTTGCAGAAGCCTGTAAGTAGGGTGCAAAGTTCACCATATTCATATTAGGCACCCATAAACGACCATCAGTTAAACTTTGAGCAGTTTTATCATTCATTAAATCCAAACCATAGTTCAATTGCATTGGTACCTGGTCTGTAACATTAAAAGGTGTATTCAGGTTAACCCTTGCTCCTTTTTTGGTAGAAGTAATAGCCGACTGACCGCTTCCGAAAAATGATGCTGAATTAGAATAAATGGTATAAAAGTCCTGATAATATACATTGGCCGTTAAATCAGTTTTACCAAAAATCTGCTGACTGGTATATTGTAAATTAGCATTATGGTTAAATCTTGTTCCCTCATCTTCCCCCAGTCTTGTGCCATAAATGCCTATAGCGGGCGATTGACCGTAAACGCCATCTTTGGTCTGGTATTTAGAATGTTGCCTGGAACTAAAATAATTGTACATTACCTGTAAACGCTGTTTTGGAGTAAAGTTATACCCCAGTTTTACAAATCCGTTGTAAGATCTGGTTTCGCCCAAACCATATTCCGGAGAGATAACCAGGCCTTCAGCATCGCGAAAAACACCAGTTTTTTCGAACATCCCGCTTACCAGGTAATCGAATTTACCTGTTTTACCATAAAGCTGTTGCGAAAAACGGTAGCCAATAGTACTGTCGCCTTTCAAATTTCCTGTAATTCCGGCTTGAGAATAGCCTCCGAATGATTTTCCGTTATCCGCCTTTTTAGTAATATAATTAATTAAACCACCTTCTGCACCATTACCATAAATAGCGGTGGCGCCTTTAATCACTTCAACACGCTCAATAACTGACGGATCTATACTGCGGATATCTCTTCCTCCTGCTCTTAGCGGAGTAGATTGTGGAATACCATCAATTAATACCAAAACACTTCTACCACGCAAAGTCTGACCAGAGTTACCAGTTTGATTGGTAGAAAAACCTAATCCCGGTACACTATATGAAAGTATGTTGGCCAAATTTGGACTAATGGTTGATTGTGTATTTAATTCCTTAGCGGTAAGCACCGTTACTGATGATGGTGTTTGTGATAATGACTCTGGCCTTCTGCTTGCCGAAACAATTATATCATTTAGTCCTTCAGTCTGTTCTCTTAAAACAAATGTTACCCAGGTTGTATCATTTGCAGTAACTGATACACCTTGCTCAAATGTATCGTAACCTGTAATAGAGACCTTAATCTGATGGTTTCCAATAGAAACAGTATTTAATTTAAATGCACCTGTTTTATTAGAAGTGGTCTTAATATTCTGTTTTTTAACCTGTATATTGGCAAAGGGTATTCCGTTTCCTAAAGAATCTACAACTTTTCCACTAATTGTTCCTTTACCTGTTTGTGCAAAAAGGGTAATTGTGGATAGCATAATAAGTGCTGTGGCTAAAAATTTCAGGTATAGGTGTTTCATGCAATTTATAAATTTCGGCAAAGCTAACATTATTTAGACTCGTTAAAAATAATAATTTGAAAAACATCGCTGATCGGTGTTTAATCATGCATCATTTTAAAAAAAATAAGGCAAAAGGTTTAATTTATTTGATATTTGCGTTAAATCATATTGAGTAAAAAAGATGTTGGAAACAAAGATTACGTACGCAATGATCACCGGAGCCAGCAAAGGTATTGGCAGATCAATAGCCATTGCGCTGGCCAGGAGAAAAATCAATCTATTGCTTATTTCCCGCTCAGCTGATGAATTAGGTATATTACAAACTGCCATTAAAAACGAATATGGAGTTGAAGTGCATATCCTGGCAATTGACCTTAGCCAGGCTCAAGCCCCTAAAGCTGTATATAGCTGGATAACCGAAAAAAATTACGCCATCCATATCCTGATTAATAACGCAGGCTACGGATTGTGGGGGAAATTTGCAGAACTGGACTTAAGCGCCCAGTTAGAAATGTGTCAATTAAATATGACTACAGTAACTGCATTGTGCCATTTATTGCTTCCAATCCTGTCAACACAAGAAAAAGCATATATTCTGAATGTATGCAGCACTGCAGCCTATCAGGCGGTACCAACTTTAGCCATTTATTCGGCAACTAAAGCCTTTATTTTATCTTTTACCAGGGCATTAAGATTCGAACTTAAAGATGGTCCGGTTTCAGTAAGCTGCCTGAGTCCTGGTCCTGTTGATACAGGTTTTGCACACCGCGCCGGACTGGATGCTTTTAACAAAATGGCAGAGAAATTTAATATGAAACCCGATGAAGTGGCCGAAATTGCCATAAAAGGATTGTTCTCCGGGAAATCTGAAATTATTCCAGGTTTTACCAATATCATCAGTGTATACGCCAACAGGATCCTGCCAAAGGGATTTATCGAAAAAATGGCCGCAGGGATTTATAAAACTTAGTTCCATGTGTAGTCAGATGGAAATATTTGACTAATCGTATACCTCATTCCCTAAATTATCCTGTTTGATGTATGAATGTCGGATGGGAACATCCAACACCACTGATATGCTATCAAAATTGATTTGGAAATGAACAGTTCTGTGTGCTTGGCATTTTTAGTCCCGCATTCCATTGCAAGTCCGCACTCGTTCCTCGTTTACGGGCTTTTCATTAAATTCGGGTTTAGGAACAAAGGTTTGTGCACTATGCAACCCTAAAAATGAAATATTGTTTAGGCCATTTAGCCCCGGGTGCAGCGATACCCTGTAGCAAGGAGGTACGACGAAGCGAAGCGTAAAGCGAAACACGGGAACAAAGTACCCTATTACGACTACAATTGCGCTCCAAATATTAAAAGATCTATTTTTAATTTAATAAAATATCTGATTATCAACCAATAACACATAAAACCCCAGGGGTTGCAGTCTGATGTTACCATCTGACTGATCGTATACCTCATTTCCGTGAATTACTATTTCGATGTATGAGTGTCGGATGGTAACATCCAACACCACAGATAAAATTAAAATAAAACGGCTCTAGTAGTCTTTTTTTTGCACACCTCTACCCTGCCGTAACTCCTTCCCGAAAAAATTATTTTAAAATATTTCAAATAAAATTCTTTGGAATATTAAAAATATGTTACGTTTGTATTAAACACTACTAATTCTATAGACCATGTCGAATAAAACAAACATGTTTTATTTTCCTCCAGTACCCAACCACTCGCCAATGCGAATGTGCTGTTGCTGTGCATAACTCTATCTCCAATTTATCCTTTTCCTAAATCTTTTAAATTTTTACACATGGCCACATCGTATCCAACCTTTACCTTATCTGAACAATTAACACAAGAACAGCTTGATTTTTTTAACACAAATGGGTTTATCCATTTCAAGAATTTCATCAAACCAGAAACAGTTTCTTCCATTATCGACGCTTCTAAACAAATAGAACAAAAATGGATACAGCAAGATGTTAAAAAAATAAACGGCGTGCCGATTAAATACGGGAAAGATCTTGATGGCTCAGCAATTGTACAACGGTTTGCCTTTATTAATCAACAGCATCAAACGCTAAGTGGCCTCCTATTAGATCCACGCTTTAACGCATTACTTCAATTGGCTGGCGATGGCGCGCGTTTAGGCACTGAAGAAAAAGACGGCATGGTGTTTAACCACTATATAAACGGACCAGAAAGCAAATTCAGTAAAATGGGCTGGCATACGGATGGTTTAAGAGATATCTTCTACGGCACTAAACTAAATCCGATGTTAAATGTAGGCATTCACCTGAGTACTTTAAAGCCTGAAAATGGCGGATTAAAAATTATCCCCGGCACTCATAAACAAAGTATTTACCAAATGCTCTTCCGCAAGAAATACTTCCTTGATAATAAACCTGATGCTGAAGAAGTATCGATATTGCCAGAAGCAGGAGATTTAACCATCCATGATGGAAGGCTGTGGCACAGGGTTGCAGAATCGGCCATACGTGGCGAGGAAAGCAGGAGGCGTGTAATTTACGTACCCATCATCGCAGGTAAATATGCCCCAAAAAATGAGAATAGTCCAACAGTATTTTATCAGCGCTTCGCCGGAATTGTAAAATAAATTTATGTTATTTGCCCTATTGTTTACTTACCTGGTCAGATCGGGGAAGCTAAAGCGAATGGCTGATTATTCTAAAGGTATTCCGAAGAAGATCAGTTTAAAATTTTACCGACCAGAAACAGCCATTCTCTTTGGCGTAATTTTGGCTGGCACTTAAATTGGAAGCTATTATTAAACTAAAAGAAGACCATTCAGATGGCAAAAGGGTATTTGCAGACCGCGAGAGGACAAATATTTTAAGAAAAGGCGAACAGGGACTGATCTTATTTTTGCTTCAAAGGATTCCTAAGTGGATCACGCCCAATATGATGACAGGTATTGGCATGTTCGGATCACTGATTGTGTTTTTAAGCTTTATTTTGGCTGGTTTTTATGCGAAAAATTATTTGCTGATCGGAATTTTAGGTTTCATGATCAACTGGCTTGGCGATTCGCTCGATGGCCGGTTGGCGTACTTTTGTAAAATCCCACGGAAATGGTATGGCTTTGCGCTCGATATTGTGATGGATTGGCTCAGCATTATTCTGATCGGTTTGGGCTATTATTATTATGCTGATGGTAATACACGGATTTTCGCATTTCTTTTTGTGGTATTGTACGGTTGGTCGATGATTATTTCTCAACTGCGTTATAAAATCACAGGCTTTTATCAGATCGATTCTGGCTATTTAGGCCCCACAGAATTACGCGTAATTATTTCGCTTATCTTAATTGCCGAAACCTTATTTACCAATGCCATTACTTATTTCGCAATTGCTATGGTATCGCTGTTATTGGTGATCAATATTATCGATACGTTTAAACTTTTGAAAGCCGGCGACGCTAAAGATAAGGAGGAGAAGCTATAATGACCTGGGCATCTGTCAAACTTTTCCTCAAAGCTCAGGTATCGGCTTTTTCTGGCGGTGTTACCGATTATGGATTAATGGTACTGCTAACGGAATGGTTTCACATTCACTTTACCATTTCTATTTTAATTTCCGGAACCCTGGGTGGGATTGTCAATTTTTGTATTAACCGTTTTTGGGCTTTTAAAAGCATTGATGGGTATCACAGCTCTACCAGCGGCCAACTCATTCGTTTTTTCACGGTAGTTCTGGGCAGTATTTCATTAAAATCAGCAGGCACCTATTTATTTCATCAAAGCTTAAATGTAGATTATAAAATCGGCAGACTTTTAATTGATAGTATCGTTTCTTACGGCTTTAATTATCCGCTAATGAAATATTGGGTATTTAAAATTAATAGTCTTCGTAATGATGAAGCTGATGAAGAAGATTATTTTGAAACAATTGGCGAAGAACAAAGGGTTTAAGGGCTTGCTTCTACCCTTACGGTATGGTGAAATATAATTTCTTCTACCAAAACACATTAACAAACGTTTGCGCTTTATTTGTTAATCAGAACATTCTAGATGGTCTCTGATTGTCATTGTTTCAGGCGAGGTACAGCGTGTAGTCGAAAACCGCGATCGCTTAGCAAAGCTAAATCTAATCAGACAGATCTCCTTTCCAATTTATTATCCTGACAAAAATGCGTACACTATAGGCTTTAACACCGTGATCGCGTTACATAAGATAGCTATTGGATCAAAAGGACGAAATTATAAAGGTAAAAGAATGTCCAGTTCAAATAAGGGGTATAAAAACTGAAAACATGCCTTTATCATCTTAGTTCAATATTGTTTTAGCTTCGTTCACTCTATTTTCATTAATTTTCTTAATAATCTCTTCAAATTCCGATTGTTTTGCCGTGTACTTATTCAGTAAATCGATCTGATTTAAGCCCCGCACCAGGTTGTGTTTAGGATAATTCGTTTTATAATAGATATCGCCATTTAAGAAATCGGTAATGAACCTTACCGCCTGCATGTAAATCATAAATTTACCCGAATAGATAAAGAACTGTTTTTCAGTAAAGGCCAAAACCTGGTCCATTTCTTCCATATAACCTTTATGTATTGCGGCAAAAACGTCTTCTCTAATGGCTATTTTATTAAAATCTTTTTCTTCTTCATTGGCTTCAGAGAGATAGGTACGCATCATATCACCGACATCGCTAATAAAGTATCCCGCCATTACGGTATCCAAATCAATTACGCATAAACCCACTCCGGTTTCGGCCTGTAGCAATACATTACTAATTTTAGTATCATGGTGTACCACACGTAAATTAAGTGCACCGCTATTTATCATATCTACATACTGCTCTTCTATATCATAATGTCTGATAATTTCTTCAATAGCAGATTTTGCTTCACTCATCCTTTCGTCGCTAGCTTGTGCTAATGCTTTTTTAAACTGTTCTACACGTAAAGGCAGGTTATGAAAATCTTCAATTGTGGGCTTTAACTTTTGTACGTTAAAGGCACAAAGCATCCTTGTAAATTTACCAAACTGCCTGGCTGCATGGTAAGCCTGCTCAGGCTGATGTACAAAATCAATCGAGCAAGAATTTTCCACAAATGGAAAAATCCTGTAAAAATGATCGTCGATAACTACAAAATCAGAACTATTTAAAGTCTTAATTGGGGCCACAAATAGATATTTAGGAGCTGTTTGATCGAGATATTTTTTTATGGTCTCAATATTTTGAGCAATATTTTGAGGCTCGCGAAAAACCGCTGTATTTACCTCTTGCAAAATATAGGCTAATTCTTTACTGTAAACTTTCCAGGTACGGTTAATTAAACCCGAGCCGAAAGGTTCTATTTTAAATTTTTCTGCATTGAGTCCATAAGCACCTAAAACTGCTTGAAACATAAGATGGTAATATATATTTGAATAAAAATTGTTCCGGGCAACCCATTTGATCAACCTGAATAAAGTTACGTATTAAAATATGCGGGCAAGCCATAAGCAATACCCGCAACCGAGACTAAAAGCCACTATCATCTAAAGCGAAAGTATTTTTTCGATCCTTCCATTTTCCCCTGGTAAAATCAGGGAATTTCTGGGGCATATTACCTTTCTTCAACGATTTTGTCGATAGTGGGGTGATTACACTCATTGTTACCGAGTCATATACATCAATTGGTGTTTGTTTTTTCTGTTTTACTGCCTGGATAAATCCATTAAATACAAACCAGTCCATACCGCCATGACCTGCTCCCACAGCCTCTGCTTCATATTTTTTCCAAAGTGGGTGATCATATTTGGCAAACCACTCTTGAGCAGGATCCCAGATATCATCTTTCTTTGATTGATGATCAATGTATACTGATTTATTTACATCCATCCAAAGACCTTTTGTTCCCTGCACCCTGAAACCAATCGAATATGGACGCGGCAAGTGTGTATCGTGACTTAACAAAACGGTTTCGCCGTTTGCACAGTTAATCATGGTAGTAGTTACATCACCGTTTTTATAATTGATTTTGGCATTTGGATGTCCGGGAGACACTTCTTCTACATAAGCTGCCAATCCTTTGGCTTTAGAGCTGAACGATACCAGGCTGGTAAAACTATTTCCCCTGTTAATGTTAGCATATTGCATTATTGGGCCAACACCGTGGGTTGGATATAAATCACCATCCTGATCGATGTTAAACTGCGTACGCCATTGTGCCTCGCTTAAGGCTTTTTGGCCGTACTCTACCCCACCCCCATAATAATCTTTACCATTGTTAAACAGTACGTTTCTTAAGTTATGCTGGTAGCCACCTTCAAGATGCACCAATTCCCCGAAAAGGCCTTGCCTAACCATGTTTAAAGCCGCCATTACATCTCTACGGTAGCAAACGTTCTCTAAAGTCATATAAGGCATCCCTGTTTTTTCAGAAGTGTTTACAATATCCCAATGATCCTGGACTGTTAAACCAGCAATTACTTCGCAACCCACATATTTACCTGCTTTCATGGCATCAACCGCCTGGTCGCGGTGAAACTGCCACGGCGTTGCTATAATTACGGCATCAATATCTTTACGATCTAAAAGTTTTTTATAAGCCTCTAAGCCTCCGGTATATTCTGTTGCAGCAGGTTTGCCTTTTTTGGCTATAAAATTACGGCAAATTTTAAGTGAACTTTCCTGGGTATCGCAAATTGCCACAATTTCTACATCATCTCTCAAGGCACCTTCAGAGATGTGGCTCATACCACGCGCACCTACCCCAATATAACCTAATCTTACTTTTCCACTGTCTGATGATGCAAATAAACTTCCGGTTGGCAGGATGATTAAGCCCGCAGCCGTAAATGCACCATTTCTGATAAACTCTCTACGTTCCATTTGTGTTTTTTAATATTATTGTTTAGTTTTTAATTGATCTGGTTAATACTGAACAAACGTTTTACTAGCTATTCTTGCTCATTTTATATTAAGACCTGCGCGCGCAGGTAAACTGATTGGCTGTTTTTTTGTAACTATTCCACAATAAGTAGGCATAAATCATATTTAAATCATGCCTTTCGCCATTTGCAAACGTTGTTTCCATCCGGCTTTCCGTATCAGGACAATCTGCATTTCTCTACACCTTATCAGATATGGCATGCCACTAAGCTCAAAAGATTGGATATCTATTTCTTTTTGGCCCCGGCTATTTAGGCATAAGCCAAGTAATAGCCTTAATACAAGTATTTTTTGAAGCAAACGGATAAGCATTTGTGCTGTTTTTTGGTTTTATTGATTTGTATTTTTTAAAAGTAGAACAAGCAAATGAGCATTACAACATAAATATCAGCGCAAACGATTGACTAATTTTTAGATAAGCTGCTTTATCCGGACCCAGATTTAACAGCTCATTTAATTATCCATTTCCGATATCCTGATTAGCAGATATGGATTAAAGAATGTTTTGTCTGGCAAGTAGGAACAAAAAAGGCAGCCTAAAATTTGAGGCAAGGCTGCAAAATAAACAATCAGGGGAAAAGTAACCAAAAGCAAAATAGACCAGAAAAATGGGTCAATAACCCAAGTTTTGTTGGCAATGAAAACATGGCCTGTGTAATTATTTAAGCAACTACCTGACACTAGAAATGTGATCGGCGGATAATCTCATCAAGTTAAGCACTGCGGTCGTTAGTCTGAGCATAGTCGAAGACTTTCCTGAGATTGATAATTCGCAAATAGATACCCTTTGATTACGCTACAAAAGATCGTCATTATAAGGAGGAACGACTAAGCAATCTATCATGCTAGTGATCCTTGCTATAGGTCGGAACAGGCTGTCGGCTGAAAAAGCCTTCTTATAATGACGATTCCTCGCCGAAACGTTATGCCTTATTACTAAAGATGGACGGATCAGAAAATTTTAGCAGAGCTTTGTCTATTCATTATTATTATCCACTTCAAATAAATACCAACATAAATTAGTACAACTAAAGGAAAAATAGGGTGTATCAACCAATAAATAACCTAAATTAAGCGAATTGAGACCTGCCTGTCACTAAATGGCGCTATCTTTTTACAAACCTAAGGCTGCCTTCAATTTCACGTAGCCTGTTTTACTTACAGGCAACCAGATATCAGACTTTAGCAAAACCACATAACTATCCTTCTCTTTTAGTTCTATTTTAGTTACCTGAGCCAGGTTAATGATGTAAGACCGGTGTATGCGAATAAACTGGCTCACATCAAGCGTTTGTTCGAAATAAGCCATGGTTTTGTTTTTGTAGAAAGCGCCATCAACGGTACTTAATTTCACATAATCATCATCAGCCTCCAAGTAGTTGATATCGGCAACAGGAATAATCTTAATTACGCCGTCTTTTTTAACCACTACCCTATTGTTTTGAGCCGGACTTAAAGCTGCAGCATCCAAAACAGCCTCTGTATTTTCGGTTTGATTTAATTTGCCCGGTAACTTTTTAAGAGCAGCATCGAAGCGCGACTTATCAATCGGCTTAAGCAAATAATCTACCGCATTAACTTCAAAAGCTTTAATGGCATATTCATCAAATGCTGTGGTAAAAATTACCGCAGGTTTATCTTCCACCAGTTCGAGCATTTCGAAACCACTGATTTTAGGCATCTGTATATCAAGAAAAATTAAATCAGGCTTATGAAGGGTAATGGCTTTTAAACCTTCAAACCCATCACCACATTCTGCTACAATCTCTATTTCTGCATGATCTGAAAGGTAATATTTTACAATATCTCTCGCTAAAGGCTCATCATCAATTAGTATTGTTCTGATCATTTTTTTGTGGAATTTTTAGGGTGGTAATATATAAATTATTTGCCTCAATATCGGTTTGTAATAAATGGGTATTTGCAAATAACAGATATAACCTGCGTTTAATGGCACTTAAACCAAATCCTGTGCCTCCGGCAGCTTTCATCTCCGGATCGAAAGGATTTTGTACGCGCAACTGTAAAATATTGTACTCTACAGTAACATCAATTTTGATTGTAATGCCTGCAGATGTGTTATACAGTCCGAATTTAATGGCGTTTTCTACGATAGGTTGCAATAATGTACCGGGCAGACAAAGGTTTAAGGTATCTTCGGCAACGTTAACTTCAATGTTTAACCTATGGCTAAACCTTACTTTTTCGATATCAAGATACAGCTGAATGTACTCCATTTCTTCTTCTACGGAAACCCATAATTCATCATCGCGTTTTAGGGTACCACGTAGAAAAGAAGCTAATTTTGTAATCATTACCCCCGCCTCTTTTGGGTTAACCATGGTAAGTGCAAATACCGAATTTAAACTATTGAAAAGAAAATGCGGCTGTAATTGGTGTCTTAACTTATTTAACTCAGCCTCTTTGGCTAAACTTTTAGCTGCCGATAGTCTTTCATGTGTTTCTGATTGTTCTTCTAACCTGTACCATAAAATATTAGCTAAGGCACACCAGGCTAAACACATAAAAGAAATTAAGCCTCTAAAGGCAAAAGAGAAATTGTAAAAATCTTTGTATTCTTTATAATCGGCAAAAATATAAAGCATGCTATATTTAGCGGCATAAATAATTACAAATGTGAGGGCCAGCGTAATAATCAGTACATAGAGAATCCGTTCATTTTTTGGCTGATAATAACCAAGCATATTGCTTAGCCCTATACAGGCCAATGCCAGCAAAAAGTTATTGATTAAGCTATCGGTTATCGCTATCCACCAGGAAAAATTAACTACATAATGCAATCCGGCACCACACAATACAGTCCACATTATTGCAATGGTTAACGATATTTTCTGTATTTGCGGAACGGATAAAGGTCTAGTTGTCAAAATCGTTTTGATTAGTTAATGATTGATTACGGTGCGCTAGCTTTTCCAGGTATTTTGTAACTGATTTAGGCTCAACAATCCTGGAACTTACTTCTACACCATCGGTAAGTTCTGCAACTTCCGATATTCCACCTACACCTAAAAACTTCCATATTACCTTATCTCCCTGGCAGTTATTAAAGGAAGGATTAAAATGTATGGCATTCAAATTAGCTTTGCTTAAGGCCTGTCTTATACTTTCTGCCTGGATTAAACGCGTTTGTTCATTAAATTGGGGTGTATGCTTTCCTTCACCACAAATTACCTGATAGATACAATTTACTGCAAACCATTTCATAGGCAATGTTTATAATAAATGTTTAGAAACTTTTAATTTCAATTCCGCCAAATAAAGCCGTTCCATCTAAAACCAATGTTTTTTTCAGCTCTGCTACCGGCATCACATGTGATCTTTTATCTTCAACGCTACCAAATAATGCCGTTACGTTCGATTTTATTGCCCAGTTTTGTGGTACAATTAATTTAATTCCTCCAAAAACGGCCGTTACATCAAGCGATACTGTTTCAGGAAAATCAGCCTGGGTCATTACAATATCGGCACCGCCAAAAACGGCCGTAATATCGCCACCCTGAAAGTTTTTAGTGTAAACAGTTTGATGGCTACCACCAAAAACAGCCATTACATCAATAATATCGTTATTATTTGCAGCGTTTTTATCGCCTCCTGCTTCAAAATTAAAATCGGCCTTGTGCTTATTTTTAGGTTTTTTCTTAAAAACCGACGCATCTTTCGGTCTGAAGATTAAAAAACCACCCACTATCACCAAACCAATACCTAATGCATATTTAGACAGGTCGAGATCCAGCCCGGGTATGCGAATTAAGGTATTGTATGCGCCGATCAAAATCAAGATCAGCCAGGCTATTCCCTTAAAGTTACGACGAACGCCGATAAATACACCAAGTAAAATTAAAAAATTAGACCAGCTGAATATCCACCCCGGAATCGCTAATCCCATATTGTTCAATAGAAATGCAAATCCGATGATGACTATGATGAAACCGCTCCAAACCCTTCCTGAGTTTTTAAGCTGGTTGTTATCGTTATTATTAATATTTTCCATTTGTGCTCGTATTTAATCATCCAAAAATATTGATAAACATCAGATCATAGTATATACAACATGTAAGAACTCTGTAAAAGACGGTAAGTGCCCTTATTTTATCGGTGAAAATTATTTTGCTATTTTGATGGCATGAAATTTCTCCTGCTAATGTTCGGTCTTGCTATTTCTACCTGCTTATATGCTCAGGAAATAAGCAGTCATTATAAGATATACGATGTAAAAAAACAAAAATCGATATCAACAGACGATATTGTTGCTGATATGGAGCAGGCAGATGTTTTATTTTTTGGCGAAGACCATAACGATTCTGTAGGGCACTACCTCGAAGCAACGCTCTTCAGAAAACTCCATTCAAAATATCCATTAAAAACGGCGCTATCTTTAGAAATGTTTCATACTGATGTACAACCTGAATTAGACGAATACCTGGCAGGGTTAATATCAGAAAAAAATTTTATCAAAGAAAGCAGGGCCTGGGGAAATTATAAAGATTACAGACCTTTAATCGAGTATGCCAAACAAAACAGGTTAAAAGTTATTGCTTCAAATGCGGCAACACGTTACAGTAATGCGGTTACACTAGGCGGACTTAAGGTTTTAGAAAATTTCCCAAAAACATCATTCAATTTTTTACCTCCCTTGCCTATTGATACGGCTCAGGGCAGATATTATGAAAAATTTACGGAAACTTTGGGTGGACACAGTATGGGTCCGATGAAAATTTATCAGACTCAAAATTTGTGGGATGCGACCATGGCCTGGTCTATCAATAAGTTTATTAAGGCAAACAGGGGCATAAAGGTTTTTCAACTTAACGGGCGTTTTCATAGCGATGAAAAACTGGGGACGCTGGCAAAACTCAAACAATTAAATCCAAAATTAAAAATCCTGAATATTTCGTCGTTTTCTGATGAAAGCTTTATCAAGCCCGATTGGGAGAAATTTAAATATCTTGGTGATTATATCATTCTTACAGATCCAAAGGTAAAAAGGAGTTATTAATCTGAATCAGTTAAAAGATGTTCAGCAGATATTTATTACTCGGTTCGTCACCCTGATCCATAGCTAGGGGATCCCATTCAGGGTCTGTTTTGCAGGAAGATAAAAAATGCTGACCACGCAGTAGCTACAAGACAATTGAAAACAATAGTTATACTTTTAAAATAAATTAAGCATAACGAAAGTACCTGAAAAAGAACCTATTAAAACAAAAAAGCTCCGTAGCCAGAACCAGTTTGCGGAGCTTTGGTTTTATGCTTTTGCTTTTAGTAAATCTCTGATTTCAGTTAAAAGCACTTCTTCTTTTGTAGGCACAGGTGGTGCAGCAACTGCTACGGCTTCTTCCTTCTTTTTCATTCTGTTAATTGCCTTAACCATAATAAAAACAATTAATGCCAACAGTAAGAAGTTTATCGCAACCGTAATAAAATTACCGTATGCAAATATAGCAGCATCCGGAGCAGCTTTTTTGGCATCTGCCAACGATGCTCCCTCCGGGATAAGTTCCGATCCTTTACCCATTGCAAAGTAAATGCTGCTGAAATCTGGCTTACCCGCCATAGCAGCAACTACAGGCATTATTAAGTCTTCAATTACACTGGTCACAATCTTACCGAAAGCTCCGCCAATAATAACTCCAACTGCTAAATCGAAAGCATTGCCCTTAATGGCAAACTCTTTAAATTCTTTTACAAATCCCATACGCTGTCTGTGTAGTTCTATTTATTTACTAAAATAGCAAACATTAAACTCAATGCAAATGTTTAGCAAATAATTTTAAAACCAAACATATCGATAGCATTTAGATCAAATCAGCATAATATCTGAAATCTATTGTTTATTTTTGCCCTATTCTTTTTTATTTACTATGCTAAAACAACACCTACAACAAAAATTATTACAAAAGTTATCACCACAACAAATACAGTTTATTAAATTGTTACAGGTGCCAACCGTTGCTTTAGATACCCGTGTAAAAGAAGAACTTGAAGAAAACCCTGCGCTTGAAGATCCAAGCTTAATGACTCAGGATGAGCCAAAGAGCGAATATGATGATTTAAATGATGGGCCTGAAGATTACGAACAACCATCAGAAGATACCAGCATGGATGAATTTAATGTAGATGATTATTTACAGGATGATTCGACCAACGATTACAGCACCAACTACAATAATGGCGACGATGATGAAGAGAAAAAAGAAACGCCAATTGCCATAGAAAGTACATTTTTTGAAAGTTTACAAGAGCAATTAGACCTTATTCCCCTATCCGATCAGGATTTCATTATTGGCAAACAAATTATCGGCAGTTTAGATGATGATGGTTATTTACGCCGTCCCCTGGGCTCCATGATCGATGATCTTGCTTTTTCCCAGAATGTTATGGTTGAGGAAGAGGATGTATTGGAAATGTTAAAACTGATCCAAAGCTTCGATCCTCCGGGCATTGGCGCAAGAGACCTGAAAGAATGTTTATTGATCCAGTTAAAAAGAAAAGACCCGAACAATCCCATTATAGTTAAAGCAATGAATGTTGTAGAAAACTATCTGGATGAGTTTACACGTAAACACTACGATAAATTAGAAAAAAGTTTAGGCCTGGATAGCGAAGAGCTTAAAGAGGTGGTAAATGAAATTTTACGTTTAAATCCAAAACCAGGTGATGCCAATCAGGTTACAACCAAACAAATGCAGATTATTCCTGATTTCCACATCAGCAATAACGACGGCGTATTGATTTTAACATTAAATTCGAAAAATGCTCCTGAATTAAAGGTAAGCAGATCTTACCAGGAAATGTTTGAGCATTATGACAAAGCTGCATCCAAAGATAAAAAGCTAAAAGAGGCTGTTCAGTTTGTGAAACAAAAATTAGATTCTGCCCGATGGTTTATAGATGCGATTAAACAAAGACAACAAACTTTGTTAAAAACCATGAATGCCATTATGCACTACCAATATGAATATTTTTTAACGGCCGATGAGCGTAAAATGCGCCCGATGATCTTAAAAGATATCGCAGATAAAATCGATATGGATATCTCAACCGTATCAAGGGTCGCAAACTCTAAATATGTACAAACCGAATTTGGCACGTTCCTGTTAAAATCTTTCTTCTCAGAAGCTATACAGACCGAAAACGGTGAAGAAGTTTCGAATAAAGAGGTTAAAAAAATATTAGAAGACTGTATTGGCAACGAAGATAAACGCAAACCTTTGGCTGATGAAAAATTAACCGAAATTTTAAAAGAAAGAGGTTATAACATTGCCAGAAGAACGGTTGCGAAATATCGTGAACAAATGAATATTCCGGTAGCCAGGCTTAGGAAAGAACTTTAGTTCAGTTGGCAGTTTTCAGTTAACAGTTTTCAGTTGGCAGTTATTTATTTAAAGTATAGGATTTAAATTGCGAGCAAACCGTGTTGCGCTCCAAATGTAAATGGTGTATTTATTGTGATTGGGAAATGGGCAGTTCTGTGTGCCTGGCAGCTTAAGCCCCAACTTTCCATTACAGGTCCGACCCGTTGAATCGGGATTCCTCGCTTACGGGCTTTGCATTGCAATCGGGTTTGAGCACAAAGTTTGTGTACCCTGCAAACCCGAAAAATAAAAACTGCCCGGGCCATTTAGCCCCGGCTGGAGTGTTACCCTGCAGAGACGAGGTACGAGGAAGCGAAGCGTAAAAACGGAAGACGGGAGGACATTCCCTGTTTTATTCAGGCTTTGCGCTCCAATCGATAAGATATATCTGAATACCGATATATTACCACATTTTAATATAAGATGGCGCTTTGTAGATGTTATTCAGTAATAAACCCAACACAATTTCGTGGCTGCCGTTGCTTACCTGGTTTAACTGCGAAGTGGTAAAATCGTAAGAATAAGTCAGGTTAACCATTTTCCCAATATTGAAACCTGCCATTGCAGCAAAAGAATCGTCTTTACGATAGCTCCCACCTAACCAGATTTTATCTTTAAAAGCCAGTTTCAGGTTTACATCAACAGAAACAGGTGCAGGTGATACATATTTCACCATAATGGATGGGATGGCTGCTATTTCATCGTCGACAAAAAACTTATATCCTGCAGTAGCAAAATAATGCGGCACTTCTTTACCCAGATTATAGTTATTATCGCCTGTGAAACTTAGTTTCTGAGGTAAAATTTGCTGTACCGAAACACCTGCGAACATCCTGGCACCATACAACCATAAACCTATACTCAAATCTGGCTTTACCTGATTAATCAACGCCCTGTTCATTACAGGATCCGTTGGGGTATCAAAGGTAAGTGCATTTACATCTAACGAGATACTCGAAATACCTGCAGCTACCCCAGCCGATAAATTAAAATTATTACTCAACTGCAAATGATAAGCATAGGTAACATTGGCATCCAGTCTTTTTATCGGACCAGTTTTATCCAAAACAGCGGTTAGCCCCATTCCATGGTGAGATGGCGACGACATGTAGTTTTGCATGTAATTCCGGTCCATCGGATTCCCTGTTTGCTCCGGAAAAGAGGTTAGTACATTACTCCATAGCTGATTATCGCCCAGTGCCCAGTTTGCCGACACAAATGAAGTTTGAGGTGCGTCGGTAATACCCGACCATTGTTTACGGTAACCGGCTTTAAAATCGAGGTAATTTTCAATTCCGGACAGTGCAGGATTTAACAGGTATTGGTTAAAAATGTATTGCGTATACTGCGGCTTTTGCTGTGCAAATAAGTTAAATGTTGCAAAAAGTGCAAATATGATGATGAGTTTTTTCAATTTATCTGATTATGGTGAGTGGTCCGGTTATTGCTTTTCTTCCGTTACCCGGCCTAATGATATAGTAATAAACGCCGACCGGAAGAGGTTCATTCTGATAGTTACCATCAAAAGGTATTTTATATCCATTGCTAAAAAACACTTTATTTCCATTTCGGTTAAAAACTTCAACTGTAGCATTTGGATATGATTCTAAATATTTGATAATCCAGGTATCATTTACGTTGTCACCATTTGGTGTAAAGCTATTGGGTGGATTAATAGCCTGTAAAACTTTAATGAATACTTTTGAGGTTGTTGTACACCCCTCTGGCTGTGTAGTAGTCGTAAGTATATATTCTGTATCCTGATCTGGTGAAGCAATCGGATTCAATACATCTGTTTTGTTCAAACCAATCGACGGAGACCATTCATATTTTAAATTGGCACCTTCAGCTGTTGCAGGGATCTCGATCTGTTCACCAGCCAAAATATAAATCAATGAACCTGCATTGGCCACTGGCGATTTGTAGACTACAATGGTTTTTCTAACTGAAGAAGAACAATCGTTATCGCCTTTAAAAGTATAGGTGATGGTATGTGATCCAACTCCTGCAATTTTAGGATTAAAGGTTCCGTCGGCCTTTACGCCATCTCCAGCATATTCACCAGCACCTCCGGTCACTTCTTCCCCAGCTTTTTGCTTTCCCTGTGTGATAAGCACTGTTCCATCGGCTTCGCAAACGGCAGGTATATCATCAAACTCTAATTGCGGAACTGGTTTTAAGATAACTGGTTTCTCTACTTTCTCTAAACATCTTTCACCTGAATAAGCCACCAACTTAATATTAAAACTGCGATCAGTGGTACCGCCAAAAGTATTGTACTGGATCTCTATATTACTATCATCAGGATAAGGAATGGTTTTATAAATGCTGGTTTCATTCGGATAATCCCTATAAATTTCAATTTTCGTAATCCTGCCTGCAAAAGTAGTTGATGTATTTTTTATGATAATCTTATCGCTCACACAAACATTATCTTTTATGATATCAAAATCAGCAGTTTTAACCGCCCCGTTAACGGTGAAGGTAAGTGTTTTTGACATTTCACAATCACCTCCATTTTTAACAATTAAAGCTACGGTATAATCACCAGTAACAGTAGGCGAAAAAGAACCATCAAAATCAGTTGAGGTTCCTACTATATTATTATCAAAAGTAAAGGTCCAATGAGCACTTAAACCTGTTGTACTTCCATCTCCATTTTTGGAAGTATTTTTAAACTTAGCCATGCCATCGTTAACACAGAAGTCGGGTAGCTCAAATCCGGCTGAGGGAGGATTGATAATCGTTATAGGCTTTGGTAATGAGTTAACACAACCTTTGTCGCTTTCTGTAGTTAGTGTAACAGTATAAAGGCCTGCGGTATTGTATTGATGAGTGGGATGCTGTTCGTTAGATGTAGCACTTCCATCGCCAAAATCCCAGGTCCATTTCACTATTTTGCCTGTACCTTCTATCCTTGATTTATCAGTAAAAACAGTTGGTTTATTTGTACAGAATTCAGTCGCATCGAAATCTGCAAACGGGGTAGGATTTATCGTAATTTCAACTGGTTCTGATGTATTTGAACAATTCGAACCTGTAGTAACCGTTAATCTGACATTATATTTATCAGGTCTGGCGTAAGTATGCACCGGATGCTGTTCAGTAGATGGTGTACTTCCATCGCCAAAATCCCACAGCCATTTCGTTACTGCAAAGTCTTCAGCATTAGAAATGCTTAAATCATTAAATTTAGTATCCATACGTGAACAGCCAATTACAGGATCAAACTTTGCTGTGGGCAGATCGTAAATATTAAAAGTATAATTTGTGGTTAAATCACCAGATACACATGATGATGTATTGGGAACATGCGCTACAATTTCTAAGCTATGCTTACCCTTTTCTGCAAAAGTTTTATTGTATGGAGATTCGTAAGTAAATATACTGGTCCCATCTGGTAAAGTTTTCGTTTCCAGTAAATGCGTTGGCTCCTGATGAATTACAGCTTCATTATCCAGCGACCAATTAATGTATTCTGGTTTGTAAGGAAGTGAAATCTTAATATTATAATTTTCTCCAACGCATCCATTTTGTCCTTCTTCGTTTTTTGCGGTGTTAAATACGGTAAGATAGTTGTTGGAAGACAGATTTGTACCGGCAGAATAAGCATAGGATTCATGATCACCAAAACCGTAAGCCACAGCGTTAAAGCCATCACCGGCAGTTAATGTTATGCTTTCATCGTTAACCGGAATCTGCGTATAGGAGTAAATAGAATTCCCATTTAAAATGGTCCAAGCGGTATTTGGCGCCACGCCGTTATACCTAAATCCTGAGATGCTAGCTGTCTTAATTAAAACATTTACATACTTTTCTGTAATATCCTGCAAATCAGAAGAAAAAACAGTCACCCCTTTTATATTAAATTCAATCGGATTTAATATCACCATTTCCGGATCACCTGAAGTAGGGATTCCATTAGCAGAGGAACAATCTTGCGTTAAGGAATACTCAGCTACACTAATTAATTTATCAGCTGTGATAAAAGTGGAGCTGGTTAATTGTTCGCTTTCAATAGGTTCACCTTTATTAACAATATATGTAGTCCCATTATAAGTTACCCTTGTATTATCTTCTTGTGCAAGAATCCGTAAAATATATTTTCTATTGATAAAGGGTACGACACCATAATTTTTACCCCAGCTGTTTGTGGGATAAAGTTGCTGAAATAATGGATCCTGGGAGGAACCACAAACAATTGCAATTACTGAAGAACCTGAAAATGCCGCAAAACGTTTACAAGAAGATGTTGCAGGATCTGTTTCTACAAAAGTACCGGTAAGATCTTGTGTTCCATACGCTAAGTATTCATAAACATCACCAGCTTTGTTTAAGGTGATGGGAATTTTATTGCCATTTTTTTCATGCAAAATGATATCCGTATTATCTTCTACAGCTACCAGTGTTAAAAAATTATTGCCCCCGGTGCTCTGCGAAAAATTCATAGAGTAATAGGTCTGGCCTAAAGTTTCAAATGGCAAAATTAACGAAGCAGCAGATCTCGCCGCACCATAAATATGGGTATAAACAGAAACTTTTGGCTTACCATCGGTAACCTTAACATGTATCCCTTTATTTGTTAAAACCCGATTGGCTTCCGATATTCCATCTATATAAGCATTGGCTCTTGGAACATCAAACCTCACGGCTGTATTGGCTGGAATAGTCTTTGTAACAGGCACTGCATTCCCACAGGTTACAGTAACTTCAGAAGTAGATTTTGATGTTACAAAAACAGCAATATTGCCATAAGGGGTTACTCCATTAGTTGCTCTTGAGGGTACATGGGTAGGGAAAACTGTCCAAAAATCAGTTCCTTCATTAGATATATTTTGCCCGAATGTTTGGTTAAAAAACAAAGACACAAAAAAAACCAATAACCAATGCCTCTTCATTACCTATCAGCCTAATTGAAAACGTTATACATGTTGTTTGATATAGATATGCAATATACCATTAATCAAATCACAAGAAAAAACAATTATAAAGTTTTAACAATTTTAAGTGGTAAAAATCACCTTTCGTGTAATAAATCTTAAGAGTAGTGTAAAAAAATTTCACATACGAACACAATTGCTATGAAAAAATAGAAATGGTAAAGATGGATATAACTAAAAAAGCCACCTTATAAAAGCGGCTATATAATAAAAATTCAGTTATTTCCCTGGTCGGACTGATCGCCACTACCATATTTCTCTGAAAAATCTTTGGCCTTTTCATCTGCCTCATGATCACTATGCGCTTCAGGCTCCAGATTCTCATCCAAACGGTCGTTCCAGTTATTGAGTCCTTTATCAGGATTTTCAGCATTTTTTTCAGTAAAATCTGATTTTGATTTGGCCAGGTCTTGTTTTTGATTTTCCATTATTTGGTATTTATTTTAATTAAAACAGTGCCTGTAAAAGAATGTTTCACTAATAAGAATTATTTAACTGGCGGCTCATTTTTGGCATCCTTAAATTCTTTTACACTCTTCCCTATTCCCCTCATTAGTTCGGGAAGTTTCTTACCACCAAAAATAAGCAGGATAACCACGCCGATTAAAATAATTTCTATTGCAGACATATCGTTATATTTTCCCCAATATACGCGATTTATTTTGAACCGGATTGTTTGATTTCTTCATTGGTCATTGTAGATTGGTCATTTTTTTCCATAGTACCTGGCATAAACTCCAAATTGAATTGATAAATTATTTATACAAGAAAGATCCTGAAACAAGTTCAGGATGACGAAAACGAAGAAAATAATCGACGCTTAACACCAACCCCTAAAAACTAAACCAACAAAGCATTCAATGTTCTTTTTTTAATATTTGGTACCGCTCCATGGCGCATAAATTCGGCTAAACCTTTTAATTGTTTGATCGACTTGATGGCTTCATAACCTTCATATGATGTTCTGATTTTGTTCAGCAGCATGGTATCTGTTTTAAACAGATCACTTTCAACCAATATTCCTTTATTCAAAAATTTTTTGATCAGTTCGGCCATTTTGCCATTAGCATATAAATGAAGGGGCAATTTAAAAACCTCATTATTCAGCTTCTCAAAAGCTTCATTAATCCATGCTACTTCAGTTTGTGCATTCACCGCTATTTTCCCATCATTCAAAACAACTGAAGTCAAAAATTCGCGTGCACGCTGGCGGGAAATTACCCCACCATGAACTCCATCCCGTAAAGTATAATCCAAACGATCGGCACAGAGCGCTGGCAAGGGCTGTTCTAAAATATCAAAGGTGCCATACAGAACCTGGTTAACATTATATCCATATTTCAACAGTACATCAGGCACTTCAGATTTACATAAAACCTCGGCAAAAATCTTTTCATGATAATCTTCGTCCAAATTGTCGAACACATAATCACCCACATGAGAAAAGGCAGTATGCGAAATATCGTGTAGCAAGCCAGCAATTTGCTCCAGTTCCGAACCACCAAGCATCCTGATCAGCATGGTCACTCCGATAGCATGCTCCAGCCGTGAATGGCAGATATCCGGATTGACCAAAAATATAGCACCGCTTTGGTGAACCCCACCTAATCTTTTTAAAGCGTCAGTATTTAACAGATCGGAAAATACCATTGGCAGTTCCATTTTGCCATATAAAAAATCGTTTACCTGGATCATATTACTGTGCTTTAATTAAAAGGAATAATCAGCAGCAAAAATACTAAATATATTAGCTTTATCATAAAAAATTATCAACATTAAAATTTTATAAAACTAAAATTATTAGTCTAAAAACCAACTTTCAAATATTTTGAAAGCTATTATTACAATTTCGTGATCAACAAAAAAACAGCAGTAAAAACAACCCGATTAATTAAACGTTATAATTGTAAAAAATAGCGATATGGCAACTGCTGAACAAATTAGAAAAGGGTATTTAGATTATGTTTTAACGAACAATGAAAAGCCTAAATCGGTTTACATTTTTGCAAAAAAAATTAAAATTACCGAAGCCGATTTTTATCAGTTTTTCTCTTCTTTCGAAAGCATTGAGAAAACAATCTGGTTTGAACTCACTTTCGAAACCATTACTAAAATCAAAGAGCAGGAAGTTTGGCTCCAGTATACGGCCAGAGAAAAAATGCTTTCATTCTTTTACAGTTATCTTGAAAATCTGAAGAATGAACGCAGTTTTGTGATTTATAGTTTAAAAAATCACCGGGGTAAATTTTCTACCCCTGATGTACTGGCTGGCGTAAAGCCTGTTTTCGAGAACTTCGCACAAGAAATTATTGAAGAGGGTTTAGATAGTGGAGAACTTGCTGAGCGCCGCTTTTTAAGCAAAAGATATAAGGATGCCTTATGGATCCAGTTTGCCTTTATTCTTAATTTCTGGATCAACGATGATAGTGAAGCTTTCGAAAAAAGCGATGAAGCCATAGAAAAAGGCATTAATGTTACTTTCGATCTCTTTCAGCATTCGCCAATTGATAATTTATTGGAATACGGGAAGTTTTTATCCAGGAATGGAAAATTTGCAGAAAAGATGAGGTTTTAAACACCAGATGAAGACACAAAAAAGTATTCCAACTACAAAGGTAGAGCGTTCGGCAAAATTTGTTAAAACAGGTATTCAGATCGGAGGTAATTACATTAAACATTATTCGAAAAAACTGTTTAATCCTGAAATGGACCGGGAACAGCTTAATGAGGATAATGCAACCGACATTTATAAATCACTGAGCGAACTAAAAGGCAGCGCCTTAAAAATTGCACAAATGCTGAGCATGGATAAAAATATCCTGCCTAAATCGTATGTTGATAAATTTAGCCAGTCGCAATACAATGCTCCCCCCCTCTCAGGTCCGTTAATTGTGCGTACTTTCACCAAAAATTTCGGTAAAACACCAGAAAACATTTTCGATAGTTTTAACTTAAATTCCAGCAATGCAGCTTCTATCGGGCAAGTACACCAGGCCATGCTTAATGGCAAAAAATTAGCCATCAAAATTCAATATCCAGGCGTGGGCGATAGTATTTCGTCTGATTTAAAACTGGTAAAACCTTTTGCATTCCGTTTACTGGGCATGTCTGAAAGAGAATTGAACATCTATATCAAAGAAGTTGAAGAACGTTTGCTCGAAGAAACGGATTACGAACTGGAAGTTAAACGTTCTATAGAATTTTCTGAAGCCTGTAAAAACCTTGATCATGTGGTTTTCCCGAAATATTATCCCGAACTATCTGGTAAACGTATCATCACGATGGATTGGATTGATGGGCAGCACTTAAAGGAATTTTTGCAAACCAATCCGTCTCAGCAACTTCGGAATAAAATCGGTCAGGCTTTATGGGATTTCTACAACTTTCAGCAACACGAACTGAGGGCTGTACATGCAGATCCACATCCGGGGAATTTTATGATCACTCCAGATGAAAATTTAGGCGTAATTGATTTTGGCTGTATTAAAGAAATGCCAGATGACTTTTATTACCCTTTTTTTTCCTTAATTTCTACTGATGTCATCAATGATAAAAATAAAACGATCGATGCTTTTAAAAAACTGGATATGATCCACGCAGACGATTCTGCTGAGCAGGTTGAATTTTATTATAAATCATATAGGGAAATGATCAGTCTCTTTGCCAAACCTTATATCAGTAAATCTTTTGATTTTAGTAAGCCTGATTTTTTTGAGCAGCTGTACGCATACGGTGAAAAGATTTCTAAAATGCCAGAATTTAAACAGGCCCGTGGGGTAAAACATTTTATTTATGTTAACCGGACTAATTTTGGGTTATACCAGATTTTGCACGAGTTACAGGCTACTGTAAATACGGATACCTATAAACCCACTTTAGAAAGATAAAAGGAGATTAATATGGTTGCACTAAACCGGTAGCTATTTGGAATGGATTAATTACATAATGCTCCGGCAAAATCTTTTGATGTATAAGCTTCAAATATGCTGCCTGCAGTTCCGATAGACTCACTGGCTTTTGAATCCGATTTTACAGTCTTCGCTCCTTCCATTGTTTTTAAAGGAATGCCATCTTTAACGTAAAACCGGTATTCTGTTTTGGTAACCTTGCCAATGGCAGGTCCGCCAATAATGGTCTCAAAACAAAAAATAACTTTACCCGATCGGTAATAGTATTCATTTACCCAGCTCCCATCACCTATTGAACCTGATTCTACGATTTTAACGATGGCTTTTCCGTCAAAATAGTAATTCACTACGCCGTCCTCCGTACAACCGGCAGATTCATAAGTGTAGTGTTCCTTTTTTAACGGCTTTGAATTGATTTTCTGCACATCCTGTCGAATTGCTAAAATTGCCTGGTCGACCATTTGTTTGTTCGATGTTACATTTTGTTGCAATGGCGCAGGTTTCGTTACCTGGGCAAACGCCGCATTTGTTAAACCAAAAGACAGGGAAAATAGAAGGACAGTTTTGCAAAAGGTCATAGGTATATTTATTGTTTAAGTAAACACGTCATGAGGACTAAACAATCCATCTGCCATTCGGTTTATTATTGTAGCAACTTTTACATCCTAAGGCGCAATATGTTTATAATTAATAATTGCAGGAGACTTTTATTTAGATCCGTCATTTTGAGCGCAGTCCGGAAATCAATAAATTAAATCCGGTAAAATGCTTTTCTAGATTTATCCATTCCATTGCACTCCATCCGATAGCTATCGGATCGAAAAGGACGATTATGCTATTAAATAAACGCTAAGTATTTTTCTTTACCACATCAACCATGTGATCGATATCAAATGGTTTTTCAATATAATCATCGGCTTTGCAATCTTCTGCCTGCTGCGGTAAGTTATTGGATGTTGAGGTGAGCACGGCCGGTAGGTCTTGCGTTTCAGGGTCAGATTTAAGTTCTTTAATCACCTGCGAACCTTTCTTTTTGCCTTTGATGTGATCATCCACAATCACTACATCGGGCTCAATTTCATCTATTTTATCTATAGGATCGGTTGTTAAAGATGCGGTAACATCAAAGCCCTCTTCTTCTAATACCTGGTCCATTATATCGAGGATATCTTTATTATCCTGAACAAGTACAACCTTTTTCTTCATAAATAAACAGACTAAATTCTCATTAAAGATAAAAAAAAAGAGCAATCCAAAAATGGATCTTAAATTATTTTACAAATGCTTGGTAAAGTTTCAGGTTTTCGTCTTGGATTAATGCCTGTTCGTCGAGTATTACGTATCGATTGTATAAAAATGCAATATGGCCTGCAACGTTTTTCATTTCACCGCGTCTTATCATCAAAACAAAAACAAAAATACTTAAACATTTAAATAACAATTAATTAACATTTAATTATTAAATAAAAATATTATGAAAACCGCTATCAAAACGCTAATCGCAACTTCATTAACAGCAATTGTTTTATCATTTGCTGTATTTACCACAAGGGTTTCTGCAATAGAAAAAGAACCAGATGCCATTATAAAAATATCGGCCTTTAGAAGAATTTCAGTGGCAGGAAATGTAGAAGTAACCATTATCCAACGAAGTAATGCCGGTATTTTTTATAGTGATGATAACATAGGAACAGCAAAAGTGATGCAAATGGGGGATAATTTAAAAATCACTTCAACCAGTACTGAAAAAGCAAAATTAACCGTTTATGTAAATGATTTTTTCAGGATTGAAGCATCAGAAAATGCCATTGTTAAAACTGAAGGAAAACTAAACACCAAATATCTTCAGATCTTTTTAAAAGGAAATGCTCATGCAGATATCAATACCAGCTCAGAAGGTTTATATACTGTGATTTCAGATTATGCAGATTTAAAATTAAGCGGCTCTACTGATATCCATACTTTGGTAATGGGTAAATCACAAAAGTTAACCATCGATAAATTTGCTGCTTTAAAAACCAATATCAGTTCGATAGAAACTGATGCTGTTGAAAGAGAAATTGCTGCCATCAACTAATTATAAAACACACAAATGAAATAAGGCTTTCTGATCGGGATCAGAAAGCCTTTTATTATATGGGAAAATCTAAGAGAACGATGGAATGCACAAAATTAATGACGACTTCTTACGATTATTAGTGCTGCAACACCTTTGCGATCTCCTTCTCAATAGATTTGATTTCTTTAGGTTTAAGCTTTTTAGCAGCATCTGTCTTTGTCGTTACTTTATTTTCCAGATACTTTACGCCTACCCTTAACGCTTTTAAGCCTGATACACCCTGAAGTTCATCCAATTCCAATTGCTCTAAATCGTCGTTTAAATAACCTTGAACCTGCATGTATTTGATATATTCTACATATTCTTTGGCTTCTTCAGGATTAAAGTAAACCATAGAAATTTTATGCGGCTGTGTTAAACGTTCTGAAGTTCCTTTTATCAGCACTTTATCAATCCGTTTTTTAACTACTTCGTAACGGATATTGTATGCTCCTTCTACATCAAAACGGCGTTCATCGTTCCTGAAACTAATATCAATAGCATTTGAGTGGATAAAAATCAATTGCGTAGTTTCGAGTGCGCGTGGCATTTCGGCAATTAAACTATTTGATAACCGGGCAATATCAACCATGGAAGTAAGCTGCCACAAGCGGATATTTTTCAGGTAAAGCAAATCAAACGGTTTTTCGGGCGCTATGTCCTGGCCAATATAAATATCATACTCTACCCCATCTGTTCTAAATTTGGCAAAATAGCAAGGATAAGAAGCCTGCAGCTTTGATTGCGATTTTTCCAGGTACTGGCTTACTTCGGTATTGATCAGCTGCATGGAAACTTCCAGCTGCCTGCGGTTTTCGAATGCGGCTCCGGTTTCTGGCACCACCACTTCGAAATATTTATCAATCACGTCGGCTGTTTGAGGATGATTTCCTTTAATGATAGACAAGAAAGGATAAACCTCAACTTCCAAAAATTCGTTCAGCTGACTTTCTTCGTTTGATGAAGCAAAATCGCCAATTCGTTTAATCCAGTCCTTACAATTAAAAACCAGCTTATCAATCAGCTCTAAAGAAACATGCTTACGGATGAGTTTTAAAGTATCAATTAAGGTATTTAACTGCACTTCCATATCATCTTTAAGCGCTTTATTACGCTCGATGGTGGAGTTGCGGATATCAACAGCACCAAACAGCGGGTATAAATGTTTAAAGGTAACCGTCTCGATTTCTTTTAACTTGTGATAACCATTATTCTGCTGAAGAAAATGCCAAACGGCCTCGTTAAATTTCCACTGAACGGAAGGTTGCAGGGCCGTAAATTTATCCATTAAAATTTCGTCCATTTTGGCATTAAACTCTTCAATGCTGTATTGGAAAAGCTGACCGATTAACGGCATTGCCGGACGTAACCTGGATAACAATTTATCATCAACGGCTACTTCATCATTAGAATATACCTCTAGTACGCCCGCCAGCTCTTTATTATAGTAAATAGGCAGCACTGAATAAGAACTAACACCCGCAGCTTTTAAAACCTTTAAAAAAGGATCTTTCTCTATCTGATCTTCGTTAATGGCGCCCACAAAAATAGCCCTTGGGTTTTCCTTGTACTTATCAACCAGCGAATAAAAAACTTCTTCTTCTAAATTAGAAGCTTTTGCCGAATTAATGAGCTTACTTTGCGAAAACTCCTGGTTATCAAATACCAGCTTATTATTAACCGTTAAAAAAGGCATCAGGCCAAATTCCAGCTTACTGTTACCACTAAGAGTTTTTAACGCATGTATTACATGGCTATAAGCTTCGGTCTGGTAGTTATGATCAGCCAACGCACCCCGAATACCTTCAATAGAGTGTTGCAAAGTAACATCGGTAATGGAAATGATGCTAAAGCCTTCAAAATGGAAATTACTCAAAGACAGATTTTCTACCAGGTATTCTAATTCCGTTTCTTCCTGAAAATGTTTACCTAATTCTTCGAAATTCAGCTCAGGCAAATCGCCCTTATGCATAATGTCTACAAACTTGGTATCCGTCTGGATATTATAATACTGCGTTAGTTTCGTTTCCTCATTAATGTGCGCATAAATGATCTCGTTTTTCAGTACCGGGGTAAAATTATAAAAACGGCCTAAAATTACGTTATAGATAAACTTAAGCTGTTTTTTCTCAACCGGCTCATTATCTTTCGTTACCTTGTTTTTAGGATCGTGATCCTTAAAAAATTTATAAAATGCATTGGTGCTAAAAAAAATCTGATCCGGGATCGGGGTACTTAAAGCCCAAAACAAATCATCTTCGTTATCCATTAAAGGGGTTAGAATAGTAAAAATTAATTCTAAAGTATCTTTATATTTGGATAATTCTTCTGCATTGATGTTGCCAAGCAGCACATCGTCTTTTTCAATTTTTTGAAGTAAAAACCTGTAAAATTCAGATTTTACCGATTTTTCTGTTTTCAACCTGCCTTTTAAATACTCCACAAGGGGGCGAAAAGACAGAGATGATTCTACCTGGCAATGTATACATTCGTTTTTATGTATCTGTATTACATTGGTATTCATTGTATAAGTTTGCTATAGTGTAAAATTTATAGTTATCTATTTAATTACTAATCCATTGCAAAGATACATACTCCTTAAAGCAATATTCGTCTGCTGAACGTAATACTTGGATATTAGATCTATTAATATGTTACACAAATTTAGTACCTAAAATTAAGCGATACATAAGGATACCAGCCATCCGAAGAATGTCCCATCACAAATCGCACAACTGTGAGTGATGCGGGAGCAAAATAAACCCCTCCTCCTACACCATGGTGCCACAATGTAGAGGCTTCATTTCTTTTCCATACCCTGCCTACATCATAAAAACCCAGTAAGCCAACTTGTCCGGGTAAAACGTAGCTTACTAAATCGCCAAGTTTAGCACGTAACTCTAAATTATTGTAAAACGTATGTTCCCCCGCAAACCTGAACTGACGATAGCCTAAAAGATTTCCTTGTCCGCCTAGAAATAAGGCCTGGTAAAATGCAGGTTTACCAATGGTTACCCCACCACCAAAACGGTCTGCCAAAATGAAGTTTTTTCTGCCATCCAGGTTTTTATATAATGCTATACTCGCTGTAAACTGCCCATAAGAGTTAGAATATTTGTTAATGCCTTTGTAGCCCAATAGTTTAAAATCTACATAACTACCTAAAGTTGGTAATAAATCATTATCGCGGGTGTTGTTGGTGAAATTCACAAATGCACCTGCAAACATCTTTTCGTTTCTAACGGTAAGCGAATCAGAAGAATGCAATTGTGATGTATTTTCGATAAAACGGCCATCGTTATCTTCCTGATTATATTTATAATATTGATAGGACGGACCAACACTAAAAGTAGATTTAGGACGGCGCCACCTGATGGAGGCATCAACCTGGTAAAGATTGAAACGTGCACGGTAATACCTGATATTATCATCATCATCGCCATGCTCATCAAAATGTGTTTCGTTACCTAAACCAAAGAAATTCTGTGTGTTATTTGGGGCGAAAGCATCGGCTTTTAATACAAAATCGCCCTTTCCTAAAGCTTTTAACCACTCACCTTTATAATTAAACCTGAAGGCTTTTGTAGAGAAAGAGTGCAGAAAAGAAATGGTTTGCGAATTGCCATAAGGTTGCTTTCTGAAACCTGGATTGGTTTGTTTATAAATCAAACCCAATAAAACCCCGTCATCCTGATTATAACCAGCATTTAATAACCAAGAATTTCGGCGGTACATATCTTTCGGGATGTAGCTAAAATTTGAAGTATCATTAGAGATTATTTTTCTGATCTTATTGGCATCCTCTCCGTTATAAGTTGCCTTATCCGTTCTGCCATATAATTTTACAGATCCGTTACTGTTTGCAAAATCGTAAACTTTAGTACCCTTTCCACCAATAATCCGTAGTTTAATATTTGAGTTTTTATTGTTCAGGATCAGGCTATCGTTACCATTGTGCATGTACACCCTGATCTCTTTGGTTACTTTCGGGTCAAATTTCCGGTCAAAAAGCTCATCTTCAATATTACCCTCTTTAGAAATTTTATTGATTTTCACCCGTAATCCATCGTTTTCAGCATCGGTAATCTGAATGCGTTCATTCTTATTGGTCACTTCGATATCCACAATGCGGTTAAAAAAATGATAGTACTGGTTCATCAGCTTTGGCAAAGTGGCTATCCGGTTACGCATCTGCGCCAGAAAAGCATCATGATGAAGGGAATAACTTGGTTCAGGGAGTTTTTTCAATGCTTTTTCGAAAACTGCATCGTTATAATTTGCGCAGAAATCTTTCACAATTTTATCAAATTCCTCCTCATCGATATTAGCGGTCCAGCGGCTGCTGATTTCCCTTCCTTCCCATAAAAACCAATTGATATTCTGTATGCCACGTTCGTAACCCTGCATCATTGGTAATAATGACGAAGATTGTGTATAACGCTGTAAAAAGCCATCTGATCTAAAAAATACCTGATCACGGTCTCTAGGCACTGGCGTATAAATCTGACCGTCCTTGGTTTTGGTTGCTTTCCAGCGCCATTGATCTTCGTGCCTGTCCCAATCACCCAATAATACATCAAATGCCCTTGCTCTCACCCATGATGGTCCATCCAGTTTATTATCATTATCATCAGTAAGCTTTCTATCCATTTTTGGAGAGTTGTCTGAATCTCCGGTGGGTTCCCGCTCTTCGAATAAACACAGGGTATTTGCAAAAGCTGATTCAAATTCTCCAAGATTATCATCAGGCGAAACCCAGCCAATAATCGGGTTGCTATGTGCAATGCCACCAGCTTTGGCAAGTTCAGGAACCACGAGTGCCGAAAACGGATGCTGTGCTGACATGTTATCCTTTATAATATCTTTCGCAAAAGTTTCGCGTAAGGCAGCAGGCAGAAGTACTTCCGGATATTTTTCTACGCTTCGCAATACATATTCTTTGCCGTCTTTATCTTCTAAACGCAATGATCGCGATTGGTTACCACCACCACGTTGGGTTGCTTTTAAACCACCCATCATTTGCGAAACACGCAGCACAGGAACTTTTGTTTTTTCGGCATACTCTTTACGGTAATTTTCGCCGAAAACATATCGGTGAAAACGGCCAACACTATCGTATTCTGGCTTAACGCGCACAAAAATGCTATCGGCAGTTATTGGTTTATCTCTGTTTCTTACTTTTTGAGAAATGGTTTCGAACTTTTTCAGGTAACTGTAAACCTTTTTAACGCTGGTATCTGAATAGATATAATATTCATAACGCATATCATTGTTCTTCAACTGATCGGCCACTACGTAACCCTGCTGCATTTCGTGAAACAATGAGGTTTTACCTTCTTTATTTGGTGATACTTTTGAACCCGATCCACTGATAATCTGCAATTGTTTTCCCTTAATTAACTGTAGGCCATGTTCATGCCCGGCCACATAAGTTACATTTGGATAATCGCCAAATACACCGGTTACCGATTTAATCATATCCTTATAAGCCGGGTGGTTTAAATCTTCAGGACTCAATAAGGTAGAACGTAATAAAGGATAAACAGAACCTAAGCCAGGCAAAGGGATATAGAGATTTTTGTTTAAAGATGTTAACGGAAACAGATGATTTCTTAAGTTAAAATAACCACCATGTGGCCCGTAACTTTGGAAGGGATGGTGCGATGCCAGAAGAATTACTTTATCTTTATTTTCTTCCAATAACTGCTCCATTTTTACCAGCACCTCATCTTTGGTACGGCAGTCGCAATCGCCATCAGGATTAGATTTATTGTAGGGGAACAACCACCATTCACTATCGTAGGCAATAATGGTGAGTTTATCGGTTAATTTAATCGCTATGGGATCAGGACAACCATTATCTGGAATCAGTTTCAGTAAAGGGTCGTTCTGTTGCCTGAGGTAATCGCCCTGGGCTTTTATTTTGGCCAGTCCTTTAGGCCCGGATTTATCCCAATCGTGGTTGCCAGGGATAAAATAAACCGCAGCCCCCATTTTTCGCATCGGTTCGAACTGCGAACGCAGAATCTTTTTGGTTGTATCCTCTTCTACACTGCCTGGCAGGCCCATTCCGGTTGGATAAATATTATCGCCCAGATATACAACTGTTGTTTTTTTGGGAAGGATCTGCTTTGCAGCATTTTTTAAATCCTGCATTTGGGCAGGGTTCATTTCGCCTGCGTCTCCAAAAAGAATTACACGGTATTTTACATCATCCTGCGCAAAGGCAATGAAGTTGATTAAAAATAAGACGGTAAAAAGGGTAAATCTTTTAATCATAGAGCAACATTTGTATAAAGATAGTTATTTTAATTTTTTTGAGATTTTTTATGTTAAGAATCTCTTTTATCGTGGTTAAAAGTACACCCTTAATTTATCTTAACTCCTTAATGGTGAAAAAATATAAGTTGAAATCTCACCATTAAGAAATTAAGGACATTAAGTTATTATTATAATAAGTTGTTATTTTGAATAGAGCACAGCGGAGTGGATAAATCCTTAAACTATTTTAAAAGATTTCTCCACTGCGGTCGAAATGACGATATTTTCGAGACCAATCACCTTCTTTATCCATTTGTCCATTCATATTGATTTTTATAAAATAAATTAGCCATCACGATGACAATTTATATTAATGAGACAGCCTCTTAATAGATCCTGATACAACTACCAAATTTACTTCTTCAATTTAAACTGTAAAATATTACCAGCGGCCAGGGTTCCGCCTTCGTTAGAAATGTAAAGGTTGTTATCGCGGTCGAAAGCAATGCCTTCCGGTTGATTAAATAACTTCGGATCTAATGCTTGTGTTGTTTTAACTTTAAAATCAGCATCAGTAATCACTAACAGCTTATTTACTGATGAAAGAATGTACCACTCATTGGTTTTTGGATTTTTAGCCAGTGCAGATGGACGGAACCTTGATTTTGAGCTTCCGGAAGCTTTTTCAATCGCTTTATGCGAAAGGCTAAATTCTCCTGCTGCTGTTAGCGAAGCATCATCAGCAACTTTAAAGCCGTAAATACTGGAAGCCTTTGCCTTAGAATCAGGTTTACTATCTTTAGTCAGCACATAAATCATATTGTTTTTTTCATCTGCCGCCAATCCTTCATACTCGGCTTTGGGTACAAGATCTTTGGTTTTGGTTACATTGGCGGCTTCTGGCTTACCTACTTCAGCAATTGGGAACGTATGCAATTCACCATTACTTTTTAACACAATGAAATAATTTTTGATGATGGTTACATCTTCATAATCGCCTTTGCCGCCAAATTTCGTAAATTTTGACTCTTTATCGCCCAAACCTAAATGAAAGAGGTCGCCATCTTCATCCTGTATCGCAAATACTTCTTTTGGATCGCCATTATGAAATACAATGCCTGAAATTTCGAAAAGATTATGTGGCATGTTGTATTTTACCGGATTAGCCAGATCATAAGGAAAATCTGATTTTGCTGTCTCACTTGTTGAAGCTGTTGTACTGGTTGAATCATTTTTTTTATCATCTCGGTTGCCATTAACGCACGATACGCTAAAAAAAGCGGAAGCGATTAGAAGACCTGAAGCCAAAAAAGTTTTATTGTATTTCATAAGGGTAAAATTTAATCTTTAATAACTGTTTTTATTTATCGTCCGTCATTCCCGCGCAGGCGGGAATCGTAATGCAATAGGTTTAAGATTCCCAATCAACCCGATAGCTATCGGGTTGGGAATGACGACCGTACTAAGCTGTATTTAATCTTTTTTCAGTAATTCATAAATATCATGCTGAGAGGAAACAAGAACCCCACCAGTTTTAACCGGAATATTATTCATATTTTCATCTATACAAACCGCCTGCACGTTATCTTGTTTTTGGATTTCGATAATAGCGATCATTTCCTGCTTTATCTGCTCATTATAAATCGGAAAGCAAACTTCAATTCTTCGATAGATATTCCGGTTCATCCAATCGGCAGAACCGAGGTACACATCTTTTTTGCCCAGGTTATCAAAGATAAAAACACGTCCGTGTTCTAAATAACGATCTACAATGCGGGTAACCTTAATGTTTTCGCTCATCCCTGCTACACCTGGAATCAGGCGGCAAATGCTCCGCACAATCATTTCAATCTTTACCCCTGCCTGTGAAGCCTCGTACAGTTTATTGATCAAAACCTTTTCTTCGAGGTTATTCATTTTAATGGTAATACCTGCTGGTTTACCTTGTTTGGCGTGTTCAATTTCCCTATCAATCAGGTTGAGAAAAACTTGCTGTAAATTAAACTGAGCCACTAACAAATGATTAAACTTAACCTGGTCTGAGGAAGTAGGTTTAACCCTTTTGGACAGAAAAATAAATAGTAATTCTACCTCACGCAGCATTTCTTTATTGGCCGTCATTAAAATATGATCGGTATAAAAAGCAGCTGTGCTTTCATTAAAGTTTCCGGTAGCAAACAAACCAGAATAACGCATTCTATTCCCAACCTGGCGTTTCACTAAGGCTACCTTGGCATGAACTTTTAAAGCAGTAACACTGTAAATAATATCAACGCCAACTTCCTTCATTTTTTTTGCCCACTTGATGTTATTGGCCTCATCAAAACGGGCTTTAAGCTCAACTAAAACGGTAACTTTTTTGCCGTTTTTTGCCGCGCTGATTAAAGCATTTACAATTTTCGAATCGCTTGCTACGCGATATAGCGTAACGTAAATCTCCCTGACTTCGGCATCAATAGCGGCTTCATTAAAAAAGCGCAACACACTATCGTAACTCTGGTAAGGTGTATGTACAATAATATCGTTTTTGTAAATAGCCTCGGTTAACGATCCATCTATCAAATCGGTATTACAAAGTTTTGGCCAGTTTTGGTTGGATAACTTTGCAGAATTTACCGGAAAAGCCATAAAATCTTTCAGGTTATGGTACTGCCCGCCTTCTATCCTGTTGGCCTTTTTTAAATTGAAAAGTTTTTTAAGCAGTTCAAATACATTGGCAGGTATGCCAGGCTGGTGGAGAAAACGAGTAGCTAAACCCGAATCGCGTTTCAACAATTGTTTTTCCAGCTGTTCTGATAAACTGCCTGAATATTCATCTTTGAGATCTATTTCAGCATCTCTCGTGATTTTGAAACTATAACAACCAGTTACCTCACCTTGCGGAAAAACACGGTCTAAATGAAAACGCACAATATCATCCAGAAACACCACAAAAGTTTCATCACCTGATTCGATCTTATAAAAACGGGGTAACTGGTTGGAAGGGATATTTAAAATAACCACTTCTGCACCCTCTTTCTTTTTTAGTGTAATCAGAAAATACAGTTCATTATTGGAAGGAAAAAAATCAGAATCTGCATGAAGGTAAACAGGCTGCAAAAAGGCCATTACCTGGCTTAAAAAATACCGGGTTGTGCTTTTTTCAATTTCTGCGGGGAATGGCTCTCCGTAAATTAAGTTTATCTTATTTTCTTTGAGCAAGGGGATCAGATCTGATTTAAGTACCTTGCCATATCTATTCTGCTGACCGGAAATGAGCTGATTGGCTGTATCCAATAAATTATCGTCAATCCTGATATCATTATCTTCCTTACTACTCAGTTTCTCTAAAGCGAGCAACACGGGCATCCTTACCCGATAAAACTCATCAAGGTTAGAGGAAAATATCGACAGAAATTTAATGCGTTCTAAAAGCGGAACGGTACTTCGCTCTGCCTCCATTAAAATACGTTCGTTAAACTTTAACCAGCTTAAATCCCTGTTAAAAAAAGAGTTTTCTACTAGCTGTTCCATTAAAGTTTACCGTAAGCTGCGTAAGCAATTACAAATGCCAATACTGCTGCAATTAACCCGAACATAAAAATATTATAGGCCAGGCGGATCAGTTTATACTTTCTGCCCAAAACTACGCCCTGCGAGTATACATCGGTAATTAATGTACCATATAAAAAGTCCTTATCGTTCATCACCTTAATCATACCATCGGTATAACTGGGCAAACTCATTTTATAAAAGTTACCGAAAAACAACAGGTTTACCTTTTTCTTATCCATATCTTCCTGCGTAAATTCTCCTTTCGGAATAGATGGCCGGGTTGATAAAATAGAAACAACTACGCAGGTTAAACTCACCAACAGTAAAATAAATGTGGGAATAATCAGGTTGCCATGGTCTTCCAGCCGCCTTAACAATAAACTCACAATCAGGGAAAGCATAATCGAATTTACGGTGATGAGGATATGCGCCTTATTATCGGCCATATCACTCAGCCGCTGGTTATTGGCTGAGGTAATCCTGAACATGGTTTCGATCCCTTTATCTGGCCTGCTGTCTTTATCCTTCTTCTTTTTATCTTTAACAATAACCGGTGCAAAGTTTTTAGGTTCTTCGAGTTCGGTACTGATTACTTCCTGTGCAGTGAGTTTACTTTTCAGTTTTTCGATATTTTTTTGTTTCTGATCGCTTAACAGCAAATTGGCGTAATCGGTATGGTAATCATGCGACTCCATAAACTGGATATCCTTTTTGCGCCATTCTGATTTACTGATATCTTTTTTATAGATCAGTTCATTTTCCTTATGCATTAATTTTCCCTTTGCACGGAAATCGGCCAGCCCTAAATGGAACAGATCTGCATCGCAAAGGATTTTATCAATTTCACTTTTAGGTTTCTGAGGAATTTTAGTCGCTAATATGGCACTTTTAACCTGATCACGGATTTCCTGATTCACCTTATGCCCGGCTAAAAAATCATCAGCCAGCGCTGCTCCTTTTGCTTCGTGGTTTAATGCATCTTCAAAATACCCTGTATCGTGAAACCAGGCCGCAACGGTTACAATAAAAAAATCCTGTTCGTTTAACTGGTAATGATTGGCAATTTGCTGCGCAGCATTTACCACTTCTTGCGTATGCTCCAGGTTATGATAAACCAGGCGTGGATCGCTATGGGTATGGAAGTAATCGCCAACATGCTTTTCTACATCTTCCTGCAATTGTTTATAGTTCATGTGCTTATTGATGTTGCGATAATTTGATAGGATGAAGGAAATGCATTTCTTAAAAATCTTTAAAGCTGAAAAATCGGTTTATTTTTATAGTGATAAAATTACGCTATTTTTTTAAAAACAACACTGATCTCCGCTCAACAATAATAATGCCCCGTTTATTTTACAATAAGATTTAGAAATGATTGACTCAAAAAAATAATTTCATGCAATCAGGTTTATTCTTGTTAAAAAAAGATTACAATTTGATATAAACAGCGAATTCATTGGCATTAGAAAGCATTAATTTCAATTTAACTTTATGGTCAATCATCAGTAGAATTTTAATGTAATGCCAATATCACCGAATTGAATGATAAAAATAGGTGTGGCATATTTTACAATCAGCATTCCTGATTTAAGCTGTAGCAAATATGACCTGAACTTTTTTTCCGGAACAAATAATGAAAAGAAAAAACACCTGCTTTTTTTTACTGTCAATGGCAATAGCGCTGAACGGCTTTGCACAAAAAACGATAGAAATTGCAACAAAAAACAATGTACTGATTTTAGAAACAGATCGTGACAACACTTTATTATCAACCTATCTTGGCAAAAAACTAGACAATGCGGGCGAATACCCAGGCATACAGGCATTAGATAAATATAAGCCCGGCTCTGATGATCTTTTAAACAAACGTGAAGCTTACATTGCCTCAGGCTCGCTTAATTTATTAGAGCCGGCATTAACCGTAACCCATAGCGATGGAAACAAATCAACGGTATTAACATTTTCGGATGTAAAAACCGAACAGCTGGATCAGAACAGAAAATTGACCAGCATTATCCTTAAAGATCTAAAATACAATTTTCAGGTGACCTTAAAATACCTGGCTTATTTTAATGAAAACGTAATGGAGCAGTGGACTGAAATCAGGCATCAGGAGAAAGGCACTGTATTACTCAACAAATATGCTTCGGCAAACCTTACCCTGAGTGGAAAAAAATTCTTTCTTAAAAACCAATATAGCGGTGCTACCCGCGAAATGCGATCGGAAGAGCAGCAATTACTGCATGGTATAAAAACCATCGATTCGAAACTGGGAACCAGAACCAACCTGCTTCATTCTTCTTCCTTTATGGTTTCGATAGACCAGCCTGCAACCGAAGACATGGGGGAAGTAATTGCCGGATCGCTGGCATGGACCGGAAACTTTAAGCTGGATTTTGAAACTTTTGACGAGTACTACCTCCGGATAACTGCAGGGATCAATAATTTTTCGTCGAATTATACTTTAAAGGCTGGCGAAAATTTCGTTACCCCCCGCTTTATTTATACTTACTCATCGGCAGGAAAGGGTTTAGCCAGCAGGAATTTGCACGATTGGGCCAGAAATTATCAGCTACTGGATGGTAAAGGCGAAAGGTCTACCATCTTAAACAACTGGGAAACCACTTATTTCGATTTTAATGATGAAAAACTAAATGAATTGACAAAGGATACCAAAAAATTAGGTGTTGATGTTTTTTTATTGGATGATGGCTGGTTTGGTAATAAATATCCACGTAATGGCTCTACTGCTGGTTTGGGCGACTGGCAATATAACAGACAAAAATTGAAGAATGGGATCAGTGCTTTGGGTAAAGAGGCCACCGCTAGTGGTGTAAAATTTGGCATCTGGATAGAACCTGAAATGGTAAACCCTAAAAGTGAGTTGTATGAAAACCATCCTGATTGGATAATCAGACAGCCTGAAAGAAAAGAATATTACATGCGCAACCAGCTGGTGCTGGATTTAACCAACCCCAGGGTTCAGGATTTTATTTACAAAACAGTTGATGATATTTTTAAGGAAGTACCGGAAGTTGCCTTCATTAAATGGGATTGTAATTCTCTGATATACAATGCCAACTCCCCTACCTTAAAAAACCAGGATCATTTTTATCTTGAATATATCAGGGGATTAAACAGCGTGCTGGATAGGATTAGAAAAAAATATCCTAAAACACCGATGATGCTTTGTGCCGGAGGTGGTTCGAGAGTTGATTACGCTGCACTACAATATTTCACCGAATTTTGGCCTAGTGATAATACCAATCCATACGACCGGATTTTTATTCAGTGGGAATATTCGTATTATTTCCCTGCTATTGCAATAGATAACCACATTACGGATATGGGTAAACAGCCTATTAAATTTAAAACAGATGTGGCTATGATGGGGAAACTCGGTTATGATGTACGTGTAAATGATTTAAGCAAAAATGATTTGCTTTTTAGCCAGAATGCCGTTAAAACCTATAATAGCTTTAAAGATATTATCTGGCATGGCCAGCAATACCGGCTGCAGGATCCTTATGAAAATAAAATAGCTTCAATTGCTTATGTTAATGAGTCGAAAGATCAGGCCATTGTTTTTAATTATTATGTAGCCACCCTGTTTACAAACGGTGTGATATTACCGGTTAAATTAAAAGGATTAGATTCCACAAAAAAGTATAAAATAGAAGAAATTAATCTATACCCTGGCGTTAAATCGCCGATTGACAGCACTAAAGTTTACTCTGGCGACTTTTTAATGAAAGTAGGCTTTAATCCGGAAGCAAATGCTTACAGAACCAGTGTGGTTTTAAAGATACAGGCTATATAAATTAGAGATAAATCGTAAAAAGATGTCACCCTGGAGGGGTAATTTATTGTATAAAATCAATATAAGTGACATGAGGATTTAGTGCATTGAGACCGTGTGGAATCGTCATTGCGAGAAGGCTTTTTCAGCCAACGAAGCAATCTTTATAGCAAGGCTCACTAGTATGATAGATTGCTTCGTCGTTCCTCCTCGCAATGACGATCTTTCTTTTGAAATCCTGTCAATGGTAGAGTTAGATTTTTTCAAATACATCAGAAGGTTGATGACAGATATACAAAGGGCCTCATTTCGACCGCAGTGGAGAAATCTTTTAACATAGTTCAAAGATTTCTCCATTTCGCTGCGCTTCAGTCGAAATGACGGCGATTTTTTAAATCTGTCAATAGCAGCGTAATCTAGGGTATTTATTTGCGTTTTATCAATCTAAAGAAGTCTTCGACTACGCTCAGACTGACAACAACCGAAATTAAATTAATGACATTAAGGTGGTTACAGATAGATTCGATGTTTCCATAATCCTCCCGTTAATACCCGCCCGCTGCCGGGCAGACTTTAAATCAGGTAGTAATTCATATTAAAAAGCAGAGGGCAATTATTGCATCAGCCTGTAATCTTCTTCTGCCTTTTTTACCTGGTCATAAATTGTGGGTTCGTGTTTTTTAATTTTAATTTTCACATATTTGGATGCGGGCATATTACTTTCCGCTACCACATTATTTACTGAAACCAACACATTGGTTTCGGGGAAATAAGTAACGGTATTCTTCTCCGGAATTTCGTAGGCAACAATTACAAACAATGGTGCGATTCGTGTTATTCCATCATCATAATTAAACAGATCAACCTTATCCCCTGCTTTCAGTCCGAGTTTTTTGATGTCTTTTTGATTCATAAAAATTACCCGCCGCTCATTTTTGATTCCCCTGTAGCGGTCATCCAACCCATAAATAGTCGTATTGAACTGATCATGCGTCCTGGTGGTCGCCATCATAAACTCATCTTCCTCAAGATGATTGGCTGGAATTTCGGTCAGTGTAAAGGGAGCCCTGTCGCCAAATTTCTGGGTTATAAATTTTCCTTCCCTTGCAGCGTTTGGCAAATAAAAGCCGCCTTTCTGTCTTACTTTAAAATTATAGTTTTCAAAGCCGGGTATGCACTGTGCTATCGCGTCACGAACCGCATCGTAACTATCATGGTAAAGTGGCCAGTTCACAACCGATTTTTCTCCCAGTGTGGCCATCGCCATCCGGCATACAATCTGGGTTTCATTTATCAGGTTTTTAGATACGGCATCCAGCATTCCCTTAGAAGCCTGTACAACACCCATCGAATTTTCAGTAGATATGATCTGTACTTCACCATTCACGATGTCTTTGTCACTACGGCCATACGTAGGCAAAATCAATGCTTCATTTCCATGAATTAAATGGCTGCGGTTAAGCTTGGTAGAAACACATACCAGAAGATCAAGTTTCCTTACTGCATTGGCGGTATATGTGGTATCAGGAGTTGCAGACAAAAAATTGCCACCCATGCAGAACAAAAATTTTACCTTACCGCCCTGCATTGCTTTTATTGTGCTTACCACATCATAGCCATGCTCCCGCGGCATTTTAAATCCATAGAGTCCTTCCAAACGGTCTAATTGCTCATCAGTAGGTTTCTCATCAATCAGCATCGTCCGGTTTCCCTGTACATTACTGTGCCCCCGCACCGGGCAAACACCTGCGCCAGGTTTCCCGATGCTACCTTTAAGCAGCAGGATATTCACAATTTCCCTAATCATGGCCACGCCGTTGGGTTGTTGTGTCAAACCCATTCCCCAACAGAAAATAATTCTGTTTTTAAATGCAATCATTTCGGCGGCTGTATATAAATCCTCCTTCGATACGCCTGATAAACGGGCTAAATAATCCAGGTTGTAATCTTCCTGTTTAAACTGTTCTAAAAAAGCTTCATAACCGGTAGTCTTATCCTTTATAAACGCCCGATCAAAAACTTTCCCCGGGTATTGTTTTTCAAACTCCATTAAAAGGATTTCCAGTGCCTTTAATAAGGCCATGTCGCCGTTAATCTTTACCGGAAGATACAAATCAGCCAGCTTAACTCCTCCTCCAATCATTCCTTTAATAGATTGAGGGTCCTGAAAGCCCATCAGGCCAGCTTCAGGCAGCGGGTTAATGGCAATAATTTTGGCCCCATTTTTCTTCGCTTTTGCCAGTGCACTCATCATCCTCGGGGCGTTGGTTCCGGGATTATGGCCAATATCAATAATCAGATTTGTTTCATAAAAATCTTCAAGGGTTACTGTTCCTTTCCCTATACCAATAGTAGGCCTAAGTGCCGAACCTGAAGTTTCATGGCACATATTGGAGCAATCAGGCATATTGTTCGTCCCAAATTCTTTGGCAAAAAGCTGGTAAACAAAAGAAGCTTCATTGCTTGTTCTGCCCGAAGTATAAAAGGCAGCCTCATGCGGAGATTGAAGCGCATTGAGGTGTGCAGCAATTTTCTTAAATGCATTCTCCCAGCTAATCGGTTCGTAATGTGTTCCGCCTTTTGGCATATACATCGGCTCAGTAAGTCTGCCAAATTTCCCAATCTGGTAATCATCCAGTTTAGCCAGCTCATATACCGAATGTTGTTTAAAAAAATCTGCGGTAACCCTTTTTGTAGTCGCTTCTTCCGCCAGGGCCTTGGCACCATTTTCACAATATTCGCCAACCGGCGACCGTTCATCATCAGGATCTGGCCAGGCGCAACTCGGACAATCGAAACCTTTAAACTGGTTCATGTTCAGCAGGGCCAGATTACCCCTGAAAAATGTTTTTTCTTCAATCAGATTTCCCATAGCGGCCATTACCGCATGCATACCTGCAGCCGATTGTGCTACCGTGCTAAGTTTAAGATCCAGCAGCTGGTATGGGTTTTCTGCTGAAGGTTTTTTTTCATTATTTTCCATGGCTTAGCAATTGAGGTTGGGGTTCGGAAAATTGTCGCTCTGGTCTTCTGTCACGTTATCCAGGCAGGCAAAGTCTTTTTCTATAAGTAAGCTAACGGTACCTGAGGAGTCACTAAACCCAACTTTTTCGGTATTTACCAGTTCAGTTATCATTTCCACAGGGATATTCAGCACAATTTTATTATTAGCAAAATCAGCGGTGAGTTTTTCCTCGCTTGTTCTTCTAACAGCGTATTCCAGCGTATGGCTTGCAAAGTGGGTAAACTCAGAAAGAAACCCCAACATACCCAATGTGGTAACGTCTGATTTGCTTAAACGGTATCTGATTGAATTGCCTTTGATTCTAATTTTCATGTGATATAGGGATTAATATGCGCGCATTTGTGGTATAAATATTGAACCTGTCTTCCCGAAGAAAGCCCAAAAGGGTTATTCCAAATTCCGAAGCCAGTTCTACAGCAAGGCTGGAGGGTGCACCAATGGCGGCCACAGTGGAAATACCTGCCATGGCCGCTTTTTGAATCAACTCAAAACTGGCCCTGCCGCTTAAAAGTAATATACGTTGGTTTAAAGGGAGCAGATCATTAGCCAGTGCTGCACCAATCAATTTATCTAAAGCATTATGTCGGCCAACATCCTCCCGAAGCAATAACAGCTCTCCTTCCATCGTAAAAAGGCCTGATGCATGAATGCCCCCGGTTACTGCAAAATTCTGTTGGGCAGCCCTGAGTTGGTCGGGCAGTTTATACAACACCTCCGGCAATAAGGTCATTTCCTGCTGATCAGCGTAATTTGAATAAGGGCTTACTGTTCTGATCGCTGCGATAGAGCCTTTGCCGCAAACCCCGCAGCTCGAGGTGGTGTAAAAGTTACGGTCAGCTTGTAAAAGATCAGGGATAAAACCTTCGTTTAATTCTACACCCACAATATTTTCCTTATTAAGTTCGCATGGCATGGCCAAATGGCTTATATTTTTCACCTGATCCTTGCCGGAGATAATGCCCTCAGTAAATAAAAAACCAAGTGCAAGCTCTAAATCCTGACCAGGGGTCCGCATGGTTACCGAAATGTTTTTTTGCACCCGGTTATTTTCCGAACCATATATCAGCCTGATTTCCAGGGGTTCTTCAACCGAAAGTACATCAAGCGCTGATGCGGTAATAACACCTGAAACTTTTCTCACAGGTATTTGCCTGATGGATAACGACGGGATATCTCTCATAAATATATTGGTAAATCAGAAAAAAAATTAACAGCCTGTTTAAAATTACATAAAATTTATTTCGTTTGTCAGTATGAGTGTAGTCAAAGACCATTTCTACGCATTAATAAAACAATCAACTAAGCTATCAATGATAGATTCCAATAGAATGGTCGTCATCTCAACCGGAGCAACGCGAAGTGGAGAGCTCTATCAAGAACAGATTTTGCTGCACAGAGCCTTCGGGTTCTCCACTGCGGTCGAAATGACGCCCATTGTGTACCTGTCATCAAACTCCGATGTATTTGAAAAACTCTAACGTCTACCATTGACAGATTCCAATAGAATGGTCGTCATCTCGACTGAAGCGCAGGGAAATGGAGAGATCTTTGTACCGAGTTATTGAAATCTAATTTAAAAGATTTTGCTTCGCAGAGCCTTCGGGTTCTCCACTGCGGTCGAAACGCCCCCCTTGCATATCTGTCATCAGCCCTCCTATGTATTTGAAAAACTCCAACCTCTACTATTGACAGATCTTATAAGAAAGGTGGTCATTGCGAGGCACGAAGCAATCTTAAAGCGCGCGCTGATAGCGATCGTTGTAAGATTGCTTCACAGAAAATCGGGGCAGGCTGCCGGCTGCAAAAGCCTTCTCGCATCCAATAGCTATCGCATGAAGATTCCTCGCCGGCACATAGCAATAGAACCTTCTCTCACTTATATTGCTTTTTATACAATAAATTATCCATCTTGTAACCGCAAAAAGCCATTGATATTTTTTATAAATTTAACCAGATTCTAAATATAATGATTTGAAAAGAAAGCTATCCTGCTGCTTTTAAGATTTTGCTGCTAATCGGATACCTAAGCTACAATCAGTATATCTTCACCGGATCCCGGCGGTTTATGATCCCGGCCAGTTTATATTTAGTAAAAAAGAGAATTAGCACTTCAAGCCAAACTAAAAACGGAGCGGTCATCCAACCAGCTCCGTCTGTCGTCATCCAAAACGAATAGCAAATGCTACCGTTTACTTTTTATTATTCGAACTGTCTTGTTCGATAAAATATTTTGCAAAATAGGCCCGCATGCGTTTTTCAAAATACAGTTTTGCAGGCCCCTCGTAATGGTGATCCTGCCCCGGCAGCACCATGAGGTCAAAATCTTTATCGGCCTTGATGAGCGCATCGACCATCCGGTAAGTATTTGCCGGATTTACATTTTCATCCACTTCGCCGGTTACCAGCATTAAATGGCCTTTCAGATTTTTGGCCAGATCTTCATTGATAGGCATTTTCTTTTCCAGCCCCTGGTAAGTTTCGCCCCAGGTGCGACTATATATTCTATTGTCGTGATTACCTGATGAGGCAACCCCGACTTTATAAAAATCAGGATATTTACACATGGCTGCAACGGTCATCATACCTCCGCCCGAATGGCCGAAGATTCCGACTTTGTTCATATCCATAAAGGGATGTTGTTTGGTCAGTTGCTCCAGTGCATATTGATCATCCTCGATAGCGTAATCGCGAAGATTACCATAGCCATATTTATAATAGCCGGCATTGCGGATGGGCGAACCTCCCCTATGCCCAACGGCCACCACGATGAATCCCATCTGCGCCAAAGCAGCATTATTATATTTATCCAGCACAGTAAAATCGTTCCAAACGGTTTCAATCTGCGGCCCCGGGTAAACCTGCGAGATGACCGGATATTTTTTAGCCGGATCAAAATCGAAAGGCTTCCAGATTAATCCATACAGATCGGTTATGCCATCTTTAGCTTTTACGGTGAAAGATTCTGCATTTTTCCAGCCATAGCCATAGAGGTTACTTACATTTGGCTTTAATACTTCAGAAATGGTTTTACCGTCAATTCTACGCAGCACGGTTACTGGCGCCAGATCGATACGGGAATAGTTATCTACAAAATACTTCCTATCCGGCGAAACTGCAACCTGGTGGGTCGCATTTTCAGGGGTAAGCAACTGTTCGTTTTTACCGTTTAAAGCCTCCTTGTACAATAGGGCATAATAGGGATTAATGTTGCGCTGTTTGCCATAACCGTAGAGGTAAAGATTGCCCTTGGCGGTATCGATAGCCATGATTTTTCCGGCTGTAAAATTGCCCTGGGTAATGCGGTTGAGTAAATGGCCCTCACCATCGTAACGGTAGTATTGGCCCCAACCCGTTCGGTCACTCCACCAGATAATTTCCTTTCCACCTTTTATAATAGAAACATTAAAAAAATCTTCGTTAATAAAGGGCTTGCTGATTTCATGAATAATGGAGCGGACTTTTCCGGTAGCGAGGTCTACTGCACAAAGTTCCATTTCATCCCTGCTGCGCTTTCGTCTGATCACAAAAACTTCCTTTGTATTGCCCTGGGCTTCGCATACTTCCAACTGCTGATCCGGCCAGCGTTTCAGGTCTGCCTTTTTAAAAGAACCGTTTCCGGCATCACCGATATAAAGTTCATACTGCGCTACATCCTTATCGCCCGGCAGTTCATATTTATAGGTAGATACCCTCGGTCTTGGTGTTATTGCTGAACTAATTACAGACAGGCTAGCTACTTTCCTGGTATCTACACGTAATGCATAAAAATAGTTGGCACCTAACCATTTTGCATTAGAAGGATAACTTTTATCTGTAGTGTATGTGCCCTTTTCATCTACACAAAATGAGAAATAAGGTTCAGCATCAAAACTCAACTGAAGTTCATTTTTCTTATCGGAGGTTGCAGCGAGGTACAAATTATGTGCTTTGCTGTAAAGCGCCCATTTGCCATCTGCAGAAACACCAAAACCGGCTATTTTTTTTAGTGGTGCTTTGTTAAGCTGTAAGGTTAGTTTTTTGGTTTCGTAGTTATAGTCATAAGTTTTTGTGCCATATTTTATGAGAACCGTTTTTTCATCTTCCGAAAAATTAGCCCAATAAATCACTTCTTTTTCTTCCACCATTTGCCCGGTGAATGCTTTTAATTGCTTCCGTATTTCAGGTTTATCAAACAAGGCCTGCTTTTTTCCTGTAGCTAAATTTACAATGTAGTGCGTATTCTTTTTGCCGGGAGCGACAAGAGAATCGCCAGACAAATACGGTTGTTTACCATTTAAAGCAGGCTCATCGGCCACAAACCAAAAATACCTGCCATTTTTAAGAAAGAATGGAATCACCTTAGTGGTACCAATCAGCTTACTTAAATTGGGCGCATCAAATTTTTGCGCAGCTTTATAATTAGCCTGCTGTGCAACTGCCGCTGCACTGCAAACCAACCATAAGAAAATTAAACTAATTGGCTTTTTGTGCATATCTCTCTTTCATGGACTTAAATAAACTTACTAAATAAGGATTACTTGAAGTTCTGGTGATTTCATCTGAAAGCTCGGCTATCTTTGGAAATGTATAACCTTTAGTACTTTTGGCAAACGTAACATAGTCAAATAAGATATGACGGTTGTCTTCAGAGAAAGAACCTAAATTTTTCAGAAACAAATTGGTAACTTCATCAATGTTTTTCTCTCCCGCGGCAATGGCAATATCCATCATCACCAACAATTGTTTTTTATCGGGCATTTCGGTATTGCGAATTTGCGCTTTATAGCGTTCGTAATCATTTTTATTGAAAGGTTTTACTTTAACATAAAAACCATTTAAAGTCCACGATGCAATTTGTCTGTATACCGAAGAAAGCTTTTGATCAACAGTATCTTTGGTGTTTTTGGCAACAAAATCTCTCCAATGTGTGGCCAGGTATTCGAAGTTAGGGCTCGAGAAATCAGAAAGGTACATGGTATATCTATTTTGTCCGAATAAGAACCAATTTTCGGGACTGGCTTTTTGCTGGGGTGTTAAACTGGCCATCAGCTCGTCATTCAATTCTTTGGCTCTTGATTTTTCCATCACCTTAATTTTATGCCTGATGTATGCTCTCATCAGCTCTGGTGTGCGCTCTCCACTTTCGTAACGGGCGTTTAAATTAGCTTCGTCATTGTTGGCCGTTAATCCTTTATTTGCATTGGCTATGAAATCTTTCGCAGACATGCCGCCCACAAATTTATTCTTTGTTTTTCCTTCAGTATCTAAAATGAGGTAGGATGGATAAGCCTCAATGGTATACATTTTTTTAACAGATGGGCCCTCTCCCTTTTCCATATCTACTTTGATGTTGATGAAGTTTTCATTATAAAAATCGGCAACACTGTCCTGGGTAAATATATTGGCCTCCATTTGCTTGCATGGAATACACCAGGTGGTAAAACAATCTACAAAAACCGATTTATTTTCACTTTTGGCCTTCGCCAAAGCTTCTTTGAGGTTTAGCTTTTCAAAATGGATTTCTTTTTTCTGGGCGCTTACAGCCAGGCTTAAAAAAAGCATGGTTACTGCAACACTAATTCTTCTCATATTATCTGGCATTAGGTTCGTTATTCATTAACATCTTCATTAATTGAAAATGCTCCTTTGTTAAAGCATCATTATGGGTATTGGCCACCTGGTTAATGTGTTTACTTAAAGAAATACGGTAAGCATTTAAAACAATACCGATATCGCTTAAACCAGCATCGATTTTGTTTTTTGAAATTAAAGTCAGCAGGTTTTTGAGGTAGTTATATTGAATATTGCGCTGATAAGTGCTTAATGCAGTATTCGGGTTAAAATCTAAAAAGATATAATGATCGACCTGACTAAACAAGTCTTTCGTACCAAAAACATTTTTTTCTCCAGAATTTTCAGCTTCCAGAAGATTACTAAGCAAATCGGCAGTGGTAAGGTAATTGATAATTTTATTTGAAGTTTTTGAAACCAGTGTTTCGGTATTGGAGCCATCCATGGATTGTGCCCTGTCGTTTCTTGTCCATGCCGGCACTTCTTTTAACACATTTTGATATAAAAATTCGAAGGTGGCCAATTGCCTTGCCCTTGGCACATAAACGGCTGGTATACTGTTGTAACCCTTCATCACCACAAAACGTTGTTTACCCCCAATATTAGGTAAAACACTGGTGGCATACTGATCATAGGACATGATAAAATTGGCAGCAAGCAACATATAAGTCCCCCAGGTATCATCATTCATTTTGGACGCAATACCTTCCAGTTTCGGGTAAAAAGCTTTCAGGCGGTTAATGCCAATTTGCGCGGCTTCGATATTTTGCGACGATAAATCCTTGGCCTGTGCATAAGGGTTGTTTTTATCTTCTGCCGAGTAGTAAAGTGCCGGATTTATCTTACCATCCTTTAAAAAGGTGGCTCCGTTGATCCCATCCTGAAACTGACGATAAGCCCAGTTGATCGCCAAATGATCATAAGCACCTAGCTGTGGTAAAAACAGTTTGCTATTGAATGCTTTTGATACAGGCGTCATCAAATAGTTAAACTCTAAATTATCGGTAATTGAGGAAGTAAATCCATGTTGCGCTACCCACTTTGGATCGCTTACCTGCTGCACATTATATGCAGTACTCGCAGCGTAATTAGGAAGCATTCCTAAAACTTCAGCCATGGCCTGGCTAACTTTAAATTTCAGAATATCCTGACGTACAGCTGGCGAAGAAGCATCCTTCTGGATACGTGGATCGTAAGCCCCGCATTGAACGAAATACTTTTGAAGCAGATCATCAATCATTAAATCACTAAGTGTTACTTTAGCTGTTTTTATTTCTGCTGTGCGTGGGTCTTCTACCAGATCTACAACTGCTTTTGGGGTTACCCCTGCCCAGGCTATTAATACGCTACCTTCTTCCATGGCCACCGGTTTACCGTTTTCAGGTAAAATAACCTTTATCGCGTTTTTAAATCCGGCACTTTCAAAACACTTATTCCAGGCCAAAACCCCATCTTTAACGGCATTGATAAAAAACTGCGGTACTGATGAGTGCAAATAAACCATTATAGGTTGCTGAGGCTCTACCAGATTACCCGCTTTGTAACGGGCAGCGTCTTGTGGTTTTACCAGTAAGTTCCACTTTTTTATGATAGTAACTTTTTTTGCTGCATAACCGGCTAACCCAAAATCAGTAAACTGGCGGGTATCAAACCCGATACGTTTATCGGCTGGTTTGATGGGCATCTGCGCTTCTGAAAGCTGCTGTAGCAACAGACCAAATTGCATGGTATTGGGCTGGTCTAAGGTTTTGCCATTATAATCACGTCCGGCATTGTTCTGGGTTCTGAGCACATTAAAAAAAACACCGTTTTTAACCGCTTCAACCTGTTCAACACCCGATCTGCCCGGATCTGGATTGGCCATAAGATTGTAGTTCTTGAAAGAAAAAAGTTCACCTCCTTCAATCAGTTGTCTGGTGATATCAATAATCACACTACCGGTATCTTTACCTAGAGCTTCTATTTTAAATGTAAAGCTAATGGGTTCGAGGATTGAGCCACTCAACAGGTTAGACATGGGTGCGTTATTCACAGCCTGTTCGCTATAATTATTTCTGGTTACATACAGGTTTTCTCCCTGGCCTTTCACAAACCTGAGGATACCTGATGATTTTGAGACAGCGGAAGAACCGAAACGAATATCTCCGGCTACCAGAATATCTTTATTCAATTGGTTTGGCCCAATCTGCAGGTAATATTTTTCATCCGCCTGGTAAACGGGAAATGTACCCGCTACCACCTGCTTTTTATCTTTGATAAATTTCTCGAAATCTAGTGAAGTACTTTGTTTTGGTTGCTGGGCTACCACTGTAAAAGTAATGGCCAAAGCCAGCAATACCATTGTTAATATTTTTTTCATCCGTATCATTCTGCTTTTTAATGAAGATGAAGCCACCATCATGATCAATTTTTTTTTAAATCATTGACGCTCCATCTGTTTATTTATATTGGCACTGTACTAACTTGCAGGTTTGCTCTCCTGCCATTGCTTTATCAATTCTGAAATGGCCCTCAAATGATCTTTTGACAGGTAATCGGTTTTGAGCTGTTGAGCGGCATCACAGGCTTTTTTAATTTTATCCAGTTGCAGTTTCATCAAAATAGCTTCATTATTTCCAAAACTTGCCGGGTTATATACCGAACCTAAAAGTTTGTTAATGTAATTCCGCTGCAGCATTCTACGGTAATCGGAAATAGGTGCTGCCAAGCCCACATCGCCAAAAATGCCCTGATATAAGTCATCAAAAAACTCGTTAAGCGTATAAGGGTTTTGTCCTGTAATACGTTCGTTCTTCGAGATGGCAGAAAACTTGTAAAAAACTTTTCCTAAAAAGGCTTCATAATCGGCCTGTACTTCACCATCAAATACAAATCTTGTTTTATCGGTTATATTTTTGGGAAACAACCAGGTAGGTTCCTGAAAGTAATATGTATTGATAAAAGCCATAGCCTCTTTTTGCGTGGCACGGCCTACCGGCACGAAATTAGGTTTATCTTCTACCTTAAGCGCCTGATCGCCATACCTACCGCCAATATTTTTGACTACATGTGACAGGTATTCATTGTAACGGCTTGCAACAGAAGCGTGCATCCTTCTCATCATGCTGTAATTTTCGTCATCATCCTTCTCCAGCCAATCTTCCATGTTATTCATGATGTATTGAAGGTTTTTAATGCCTAAAGCACCAGCTTGCATGGCATTACTGCCCATATCTTCTGATTGTACGCGAGGATCGGAAAAATCTCCTTCGGGGAAATAAAACAAACGTACATCTTTACGTTTCTCTGTCACCCAGTTTTTCAGAAATTCACCTTCTTTATAAGCATTGTTCAGTTCAGGAAAATATTTGTATCCCCATTCAATCGCAAATTCATCATAAACACCAATTTTAGGATGAAGTTCTTCTGCAGTAAAACCATCTTCTGGCTGTACTACATAGTTAAACCGCAGGTAATCCATAATGGAGGCACCAAAACCATTTTTAGCTACGTAATCGCGTTTACGAACGCTATCTACATTATAACTATGGCTGCCTGCAAAATCATGGCGAAGGCCTAAGGTATGACCTACTTCGTGCGTGATTACGGTTTGTAACATACGCCCCATGATATCTTTTGCCAATGGAAGCTTACGACCTCTCTGATCAATTGCTGAACACATCACAAAGTACCAGCGCTGCATTAAATCGGTAATGTTATGGAAAACGGCCACGTGCGAACTCAGAATCTGACCAGAGCGCGGATCAATCACCATCGGTCCGTAAGCATTTGCAGTAGTAGAGGGTTTATAAGAAATTACAGAATAATTGATGTTGTCCATCGAAAAATCAGGATCTTCTGCTGCAGTAGGCGCCATTTTGGCCACAATAGCATTTTTAAATCCTATTTTCTCAAAAACCTTTTGCCAGGCATCTACACCGGCAATAAAATACGGCTGTAAATAGTCGGGCGTATTTCTGTCTACATAAAAAACAATGGGTTGTGCAGGCTCAACCAGTTCGCCACGTTTATATTTTTCCACATCCCGTGGTTTAGGCTCTATTTTCCAACGGGTTGCCAAGCCACGCTCTTCCAGTTTAAGCGGATTGCTCGAATAATCATTCAAACCGCGTGCAAAATAACCGACTCTTTTATCAGCAAAACGCTGGCGCATAGGTATGGCCGGTAGCAGATACCAGCTTGCACCTACTTCCCATGCCGTTGGCCCGTTTTGGGGAACGCCCTGGTTTTCCTGTGGTTGCTGAGGTTCAACCGGTGCATCGCCCGAATTGGGCTTTTGGGTTAGCGCTCCTGGCGAATAATTGCGCAATGAACGGAATACCAGGTTGTTTTTATAAGCAGAAATGCCTATTAATTTTGATAAACTCGCCTGGTAAGGCCCCAGACCTAATTCTTCTTTTGCACCACTTAACGATAAGATGGGCATGTCTGCATTAATAGCCGAAGTAATATCAATCAGCACTGCATCGGCATCTTTAGCAACCGGTGTAAAAGACATGATAATGGGCGTTGGCCTGGAAGTAATGGTATTATAAAAAATGCTGTTGGTTTTAGGTGCGTTATAAAACTGTGACTGTTCCATATTGATTGCACCTTTTTTATTCCTGTTAAATTTAAAGACGGCTTCGTGCACCACGTCTCCTGCAAAGCCAAAACGCTTTCTCGAATCTCTGGCTACCTGTGCCGAACCTTTATTGATGACAATCATGGCAAGGATATCCCGGTTTAACAACGAATCCTTCAGTTCGAGGAAATACTTATCATTCTGCTGATAAATATTGAAAACACCTTTATACGAAATCGCATTCTGTTTTAGAAATGTGCTGATAGCCGGTGGCGATTGCGCTTCCTTTTGCGCCATTAAACTGGTGCTTAGGCAAAGATTACCCAGCAGCAACAACTTTTTTAATAGTTTCATTCATTTTTGTTAAAAGCACTGCCTGTTATTTTTTTACAAACAGTGCTTAATTGATAATAGAGTTGGTTAGCCTAGAGGCCCCTGGTTGCATTTCCGATCACTTGAAGATCGACACCATATTCATTGATAAAATAGTTTCTAACAATGTTATATCTCCTTTTTATCTGGCCTGCAGTATCTTTTGTAGCATTAAGCATTCCAGCTGGCGTGCTGTCTGTATTTGCTACAGACGCGTTTAACTGCGGGGTAGAATAAGTAACCATTGCAGTGATATAGGCGTTCCAATCCAGCTGGGCAGAAATGTTTGAAGTGCCCATGATTATCCCCCTGCTATATGCCTGTGAGAGGGAACTTACATTGCTCATATAATCAGCACTACTGGCAAAGTCTGAAGATGGTGCAGATAATCCCCTGGCAAAAATGCTTTGCATGAAGATGAGATTCACCTTATAAATAAAGGCGCGCTGTTCAGCGGCAGTCATGGTGCTTACAGTTGCATCCCCATAATTCACCTGAATGTTATCGTAATTGTAAAAAGCAGCTACTTTTTTCGTTCCTTTCGAAGCAGTAATTATTGGCGTAAAAATATAAGTGGTAAAAACAGAATCAACCTTTTTACAAAGCATGATCTTTACCGGGAGAAACTGTTTGAGAAATTTATCTGTGTAAAAATCAAACCATTTACTTTTGATCAGCGCGAGCTGAGGTGCCACGTATGCCGGGTCGGATGGTTCCACTTCTGCACCAGGAGACCATGCCCCATTGGTTGACACCGGTTTTTTCCAGCCTGTTGGCGTCCAATATACATCCTTTTCAGAAAAATTGTATAACATATATGTACCATAGCTGTTGTAATACTTTACGATGGTCTGATCAAATGCGTTATTTCCCTGAGGAACTTTATAAGTATCATCTATACCAGAGGGTGTAAGTTGCTCATCTTCTTTTTTACAAGAGGCGATCGAAATTGCCAGCATTAGGGCAAATAAGATCAAAAAATTCTGTTTCATCATTTTTTTATTTTGGTAAATGATTGCTATTTCGGGTTTTGAGAAAGATCAGGATTATTATTCAAGGCGTTAAATGGGATCGGGAGGGCATAAAGTGAACTGTTTGCAGGCAGCGTATAAACAGTTGATACACCATCAGCGCCGGTAAAATTATGCGTCACCGGAATGGCCCATCTTCTGATATCCTGCCATCTGGAGTTATTCTCCAAAGCCATCTCCCTTCTGCGTTCTTGCTGATAAAAATTTAAAAGCGCCTGTCCGTCCGTAATTGATACCGGGATATATGCGGTATTTCTGGTATCATAGCGATTACTTCTTAAGTAATTAAGGTCAGTGAGCGCTTTGATACGATCTGCATCGTTGCCCGTTAGTATAAATCGCCTGATTAAGGCTTCTGCACGGTTGAGGTATACTTCAGACACGCGGAATCCGGTACTTCCACCCACAGAATTTGCAGAAGATTTAGCAGATGCATACGGTGTAGAACCATTTTTTGTAAAATACATCTGATAGCGTAAATCTCCATAGTTTGAACTATTTGGTCCTTGTTCGTAAAGTGATGCTAAAGCTTGCGATGCACTAAATGGAGGTAAAGACCCTGTAGTTAAAGCTGCAAAATATGTCACATCCAACCTGGAGTTCCCACCGTGTACCCATAAAACTTCCACATTCCCCGGATCGAAAATACCTGTACCTGAAATCGCGTTGGTTGCGGTAAAAAATGTTGTTAACGGTGTGAGGGTACTCCGTTCTGCCAAAACCAGCTCTGCATAACGGATTACTTGATCTAAATCTTCATTTCTGCCCTTTAAAAGATAGAATCTTGATAAAAATGCATTTGCCGCTGGCGCCGTAATTCTATATGGAGTTGTAGCTACACCATTATTCTTCAAAAGATCAGCAGCTTCCAGCAAATCTTTTTCAATCTGGTCATAGGTTTGTTTTAGTGTTGGCCGAGGAAGTCCGCCATCCCTTATCTGACTGCTTATGATCAATGGAACACCCAATGCAGTTTCGGGATTAACACCATTACCGCTATATGGTAAACTGTAGGTGGTAACCAATTTAAAAAGGTAGTATGATCTTAGAAACAGACACTGTCCCTTAATAAAATTCTTTGCTTGCTCCGTACCAGAAACATTGGCTAACTGATCGAGTACAACATTACATCCTTTAATTTTACTATAACAGTTCTCATACAAATTTGCTCCAGCCGGTATAATACTGCCAGCATCGAACATGTTCGGATTAAAGGTGAACATTGCAAGGCCATTGTTAAATGGTGTTACATAATTGGGAACAGGTGCACCATTAGCATTCGCAAGTCCGTTACTTTGCACATCATCGGTTAACAGATCTAAATTATCAAATCTCGTGCTGTATGGGTAAGCATCGCTATACATTAGCGCAGTAAGATCATTAGTTGTACTCGGACGCATCTCGTCCTGACTATACTCTGTTAGAAATTTTTTACATGAACCTAATACTGCACATAACAATATCAGGAAATATATCATCAACTTTTTCATATACATGTTATAAACTTAAGTTCAAATTAAAAGTAAATGTTCTGGTTCTGGGTTGCTGTCCGGTAGCTACCTCTGCATCAAGCCCATTGAAATCTTTACTATTAATGGCAAAAACATTAGATATACCCGCACCAACATTAATGTTCTTGGTTTTTAACCGTTGCACTACAGAAGCGGGAAGCGTATAACTTAAATTGATATTATTGCAACGTAATGCAGTGGCACTAACTACCCGAGCGGTACTATAATTGTACATTTCAAATGGTGTTGGGGCCGTTCCTCCAGAACTAGGTGTTCTTCCTGGCAAACTCACCGTAGGAACTGAACTATCTGGTAACCGTGGTACGCTACCATTTGGATTAGACGTAGACCAGCGATCTAACAGCTGACGTGATAGGTTCTGATATTCTGTAGGAAGATTATTTACGAGTGTATACAATGGAGACAGAAACTTCTTACCGCCAACCTGCAGGTAAAAGCTCGAACTTAATGTTAACATTTTATACCGAAAATTCATCCCCAAACCGGATGTAAAGTCAGGATCTAGCTTGCCTACATACTCCATATAAGAAGTTGGATCTTGAGGATCTGCATTTGGTTTTAGAGACAGGTCGAAAGTTGGATAGCCATTTGATGGATCTATACCGGTATATTTAAATGCATAAAATCCAGATACCGGCCTGTCGAGCGCAGTTAGCGTTCCGGTAACTGCTGTTCTCCAGCTCACCAGCTGAGGGCTTACTTTTACAACACTGTTCATATTTTTTGAAGTGTTCAATGTCACGTTCCAGCTGAAATTTTTAGTACGTACCGGAACGAAGCTGGCCGCAACTTCATAGCCTTTGTTGTTGATGGCTCCTCCATTAACGAGTGTACTGGCAACTCCATATTCTAAAGGTACGCTCAGACTGGTAATCAGTTCGCGTCCTCTTTTATTGTAATATTCAAATGATCCGGTTACCTTATTGCTGAATAAACTGAAATTAAGCCCTAAATTCATGCTCGCATTTTGCTCCCATCTCAAATCTCCATACGGTAAAGAACTAATGGTAAGTAAACTTTCACCTGTAAAGGTATCTGTAGCACTGGCGGTTGCACCTGTAGGTGTTTTAATAATTAAATCGGGGCTTACATTTGCAGCGATGTTTCTCTGATAGCCAAAAGTACCGCTAATGCTCAGATCGGATAGCCAATATGATCTGTTAAACCATTTTTCATTCGCAACGTTCCACTTCAAACCTCCAGCCCAAACCGGATTAAATTTTTCACCGGTAAACTGTCCGAAACGGTTTGAACGGTCATTCCTAACACTGGCATTTACTACATAACGGCTATCAAAGGTATAACTAGAAGTAAGATAAAGCCCCATTGTATTCGCTAGTCGGTCTGTTATTTTCGGAGAAAATTTGGTTGGATAATCACTAATCGTCGTAATAGTACCTAATGTGGTACTTGTTGGTAAAGTTGCGAATGATTTACCTCGATCTCTCAGGTATCCTAAAGTGGTATTGGTGTAGCCCAGATATTTTGTACTGTTTAATTCATAACCAAACATAAAGTTTACTACATGTTTCTTGTTGAATGCCTTACTGTATGATAAGCTATTTCTCCAATTCCATACGGTACTGGTTGCCTGATCTATATTATATTCGCCCCCTACCGGCAATTTACTCTGCTTATAACCTGCATCTGTCGGTTTAAAAGCGCCATAATTATAAAATCTGTATTGGCGGGCTACATATTCCGTTTGCTCTGTTGCGTAAGATTCGCCGACAGTAGAACTTGAACTGTAACTATATAAGGATTGGAAATTAAGACCCTCAATAATTTTATAATTCGCATTAATAAAGGTATTAACAGTTAATACCTTATTGCTATTACCGGTCTGATCTCTTTCATTAAGGATATTAAAAGCATAACCAGAAACATTCGGATAAAACACCAGACTACCATCAGGATTAACGGCTCTTATCGCCCGGTTTGTACCTTTAGCATAGTTGTACGGATCTACCTGGTAAAAAGAATTAACCTGGTTTTTTGATGCTGAAAGGCTGGCATCAATGGTTATTTTTTCTGAAAGCTTGGTATTAACGGAAATTTTTCCTGTTATACTGGTAGCGTCATTTCCTCTGGCTGTACCGGCTGAATTGTTATATCCAAAAGACGAGTAATAGCGTGTATTAGGACTGCCTCCAGAAATACTTAAGTTGTGTCCATTACTAAATGGTACGCGATAAAGTAAATCAAACCAATCGGTATTGACTGTTTCCATATCTTTCACCCTCGCATTAAACTCATCAGCAGATATTGTTTTTTTAAATAAGTAATCGTTCAAAGCACCTGCATAACCTACTGTACTATTTGCATAAGTAGAGGTTAAACCATTGGTAAAGATTTCTCTTGATACCGCTACCCGTTCTTTAGAATTCATTAAATTCAATTTGTCAGCAGTCACTTTTTCAGTAGTACTGAAGTTTGTGGAATAGCTGATTACAGGCGGACCAACCCGGCCTTTTTTAGTCGTGATTACAATTACACCATTACCGGCCCTGATACCATATATTGCGGTGGCAGAGGCATCTTTTAATACTGTAACATCTTCAATATCCATTGGATTTAACCAGCGGATCGAATTACCTACAAAATTTCTTATAAAATCTATATTATCAGCGTTTATCTCGCCATTAGCATTAAGACTTTGTGCCTTAAATGGCAATGGTTCTTCCTGAATCACACCATCAACTACCCAGATCGGCTCCTGCGAACCCGATAAGGTAGAAGTTCCACGAACACGTACAGTTTGCTTGGTTCCGGTAAGACCACTGGTGTTGGTAACTACCAAACCGGCAATTTTGCCTTGTAGCGCCTGCTCAATAGTATTTACGCCGTTTAAATACAAATCTTTGGCGTTTACTGAAGCAGTAGATCCTACTACATCCGATTTTTTCAGTATCTGGTAACCTGTCACCACCATTTCTTCCATTTCTTTCACGGCTTCTGTGAGGGTTACATTTAAATTCTGGAGGTTGTTTACAGCGATCTGTCTGGACTGCATACCGATATAAGAAAAAATCAGCGTGGCTCCTTTTTCATCCAATACTTCAATCCAGTAACGCCCCTCTTTGTCAGTTACTGCCCTTACATTTGTTTCCTTAGATAATACGGTTACGCCTGGCATCGGCCGACCATCCGGGCTGGTTACCTGCCCAGCTATCGAACGGGTTTTCATCGACACTGAAACTGATGAACTCTGGAGATTTTCCAAAGTTTCCTTCTGCTTCACAATAATGGTTTTATTTTGAATAGAATAACTCAACGGCTGATCTTTAAAACAAGCCGCCAGGGCATTTTCTAACGGTGCATTTTTTAAATTGATGGTTACAGGTTTTGCTTCGCTGATGTGCCTGGAGGTGTATACGAAATCGTATCCTGTTTGTTTTCTGATTTCCTTAAATACATCAACAATTTTGGCATTACTTTTTGAAAGAGTAACAGTTTGCGCCTGGCTCTTACCTGACTGAAAGACAAAAATGGCAAACAAAAGTACTACTACCTTCGTTATAAAGCCCATATTTTGCCCGGAACAACAAGCACGTAGCTTATCGCCCATTGAAATGGATTTTTTCATACATTTGAATTGAATACCAATTGCGAGCGCAATGGTATCCTGGTTTGTTTGGTTGTTTGGTTTAGTTGAATATCATTCTTCATTTATACCGCTCCAAATTTACTGCCGGGGGTGCTTCGTCCCACCTCCGGTTCTTTTCAGAACGTGTTTGTGTACAATTATGGCATCACGATTACCCTCCTTCCTTCAATTTTGAAATGTACTCCACCGGTTTCTTCAAGCGATGAAAGTACATCATGTAAGGGTTTATTTCGGGAGATGGCTCCACCGAAGCTTTCTTTTGTAACCGGTCCGCTGTAAACTACTTCTACATTATACCACCTGGCAATATCCTGCATAATCCGTTCTATCCCCTCATTGGTAAACTGAAAATTTCCGTTCTTCCAGGCAATGGCCTCTTCTACGTCAACCTTATTCACGTTTATAAGGCCATTCAGCGCAGTTGCCTGCTCGCCAGGAACTAACTTTCTGGTATTATTACCATCAACAACCCTTACGCTGCCCTCAAGCAATGTTGTTTTAAGTGATGGCTCACTGTTGTAAGCCCTTACATTAAAGTGGGTACCCAGTACTTCGATAGATTTATCGTTAACGGTAATGATAAAAGGCTTTCTTTTGGTAACGCCATTAACAGCCGTACTTACTTTTGCTACTTCGAAATAAGCCTCGCCCTGTAGTTTCAAACGCCGCTCCGGGTTTGATAAAAAGTTTGCAGCAAGCAAAATACTACTTGATGCATTAAGCCAAACCTTAGTACCATCTGGCAGTTCTACCTGGTAAGTACCTCCGTTTGGTGTTTTAATCTCCATTTCTTTCGTTACAGCACTGGTTTTGTCTAAAGCGATGCTACTTCCATCTATATATTCCAGATCATCAGAATCAATTTTTAAACCGAGCTTAGTGCTACTTAACTGCAAAATTTTACCATTGGAGAGTTTCAAAGTGGCCATATTTGTTCCCGGCAAAATCACGGCTTTAGTTTTTCCAGGCGCATTGAGCAAGCTAAACCAACCCGATTGGTAAGCAAGAAATCCAAAAGCGAAAACCAGTATGGCTGCTGCACTTTTAAACCAAATGGGAAAAAGTTTAGATGTTGAAGGTTTTATTTTTTCATCTTCAAGCCCAACGCTTATTTTGGAATAAAGGCTTTTTTCCAGCTCATCAAAACTGGTATAATCCGTTTCCCGAAGATCCAGCTCTTCATCATTAAAAGAAGAATACCATTGCTCGTAGAAGACCTTTTCTTCTTTCGTAACGGTTCCGTTTTGCCACTTGTAGGCAATTTCTGGTATCGGGTCGGTTTTGTCGCGTTGATTCAATTTGTAGGCTGGTTTAGCATATAGTCACACCAACAAAGCCTTACCCTACATTGAATTTAAAATAAATTTTTAGCGTGTGTTTAAGAATTAAATAACATTATTCTGTATGTCAGTCTGAGCATAGTCGAATACCATTTAAACGCATTAATAAAGCAATCGACTACGCTACCATAAACAGAATCCATTAGCACGGTCGTAGAATTGCAACTCCAATCGTCATTCCCGCGCAGGCGGAAATCTTAAAGCGCTTACATTAAGATTCCCAATCCGGGTTGGGAACGACGATCTCGCGCAGCCTACCATTTAAACAGGCTCTTATTTTGACAGCAGATACAAAATTAATGGCAATCCCGCACCTAATTTATCCTTCAAAATTTTGAGCGCCCTGGTAATATGGGCTTCAACTGTTTTTTCAGAGATATCCAATTCTTCGGCTATTGCTGTATTTGATTTGTAGCCTTCCCTGCTCATTTTGAAAATCAGGCGGCATTTAACCGGCAGCTCATTAATATGTTTATCTAATTCCTGCCTCAGTTCACGTTCAGAAAACCACAGTTCCGTAGTATCGATCCCCTGTTCCGGAATGTCCTCCAGCGAATTTCTTTTCTCCGCATTAAAATATCCCCTGCTTTGTTTGTTAATCACCTGATATTTTGTTGCTGCACTGAGGTAGGTGTTAAGGCTATACCTGATCTGCAGATTAGAACGCCGTTTCCAAAGACTTAAAAACACTTCCTGTACCACTTCTTCGGCTTCAGCCTGGTTAGCGAGGCGATGATACGCTACAGAGAATACTTTATCCCAAAACCTGCGGTACACCTCGGTAAATGCACCCTGATCACCACTTTGTAAATGGGAAATTAGCTGGGTATCCGTAAAAGATTCATAGCTACTCATGGCTTTAGGGAAAGTTTTAGCAAATTAACTTATAAAACATCAAAAACCAACATCGCTACCTGTTATTTAGGCAAATTAGGATACAGGCGATGGAAAATTTTATCTAATTGTGAAGGCCTTATCATTGATAAATACGAAAACGAGCAGATGCTGGTTTTAAAAAGACTTTTTTTTGATACAAATCCTGCTATTCAATAATTCAATCAATGCTCATGTAAATTTATTTGATAAGAGCCTGTTTAAAATCAGATAAAATTAATTCGTATGTCAGCTTGAGGGATCATTTATTTTATAAAGATCAATACGAGTTACAATATAATTTGATGGAAATAAATCTCCCCGAGGAATCGTCATTGCGAGGAGGAACGGCTAAGCAATCTTACAACGATCGCTACCTGCTTGTGCATTAAGATTACTTCGTGCCTCGCAATGACGACCATTTTATTGGAGTCTGTCTATGATAACCTGTCGAAGGGCCTGTTTTAAATGTCTTACAAGGCGTTTCGACGACCTGTCCCGATCATTGGGAGGCTCGACGTAACAATTCGATTGAATTACAATTTATAGATACAGCCTCATTTCAAAGCATTCATAAAAGCAATCCATTATGCTCAGCGTGAAAGCTAAATGCCAGGTAACATTTGCTGTAAAAATTTAAACAGACTTTAAACTCACGAAGTTTTAATAAACCAGGTCAAAATTCCCCTAACAAATTTTTATGTTTTACGCCCCAGCTTTCTAGCTCATTAATAATCGGTCTCAATTCCAGGCCAATGGCGGTTAGTTCATATTCCACCCGTGGCGGAACTTCGGCGTAGATGGTTCGCTTAACAATTTTATCTGCTTCTAATTTGCGTAGCTGTAAGGTGAGCATTCGTTCGGTAATATTGGGCAAATTTTTTTTTAACTCTCCAAATCTGAGTTTACCGTTCATTAACCACGAACAGATCACCAAAGCCCATTGTCCGCCGATGATGTTGGCCGTATAAACTTCTAAACACTCATCAGCTAAAGCTTGTTTGTTAGCATAGTTGGTAGAGGTTTCCTTGATCTTAGACATACTTACATTTTTTATAGTACCTAACAATTGGTGGCTAATGTACAAAATAAGCGGTTATGCATTTATTTTTGTCATTATAATCATCAAAATTTGTAAAAAAATGAAAACATTAATCGTAGTCACCCATCCCGATATTAAAAATTCCGTAATCAACAAGCGGTGGATTGAAGAATTAAACAAATACCCTGATAAATATATAGTCCACCAACTGTACGAGGCCTATCCAGATGAAAAAATTGATGTATTGGCAGAACAAAAGCTGGTTGAACAACATGATAAAATTGTATTCCAATTTCCCTATTATTGGTTCAATTGCCCCTCACTTTTAAAAAAATGGATGGATGAAGTACTCACCCATGGATGGGCCTATGGCAGCAAAAGTGGCTATAAATTATCTGGCAAGAAAATCGCCCTGGCCATTTCATTGGGCGTTGAGGAATACGAACTGCGTCCATCAGAAAAGTATAAATATACCTTAGCAGAATTAACCCGTCCGTTCGAACTTTCTTTTGAATATGTAAAAGCCGATTACCGACCCCTGTTTGCTTATTATGGAATGGAGTATAACACGTCGGAAAAATGGGTAGAAAAGAGCGTTCCCTTGTATTTAGATTTTTTAGATTCGTTGTAAAGATTAAGCGAATATTTAACCGCAAAGAGCGCTAAATTTTCACCACCGAGTGCACTGAGTTTTTACACAGAGGAACACAGAGAGCGGTATAGCCTTTTAGGCACCCAGCTCTGTGTACTTAGTGCCCTTTCTCTGCGAACTTTGTGGTAAAAAAGATGTTATTGCGTTTTTTGGTTTTAACCGCAGAGGGCACAAAGTAGGTCGCAAAGAACACGAAGTGAAATCAGTCGTCATTTCGACCCGATAGTTATGGGATGGAGCGCAGTCCCGAACGTTCGGGAGAGAAATATTTGAACGATGTTAAAAGATCTCTCCACTGCGGTCGAGATGACGACCCAACATCCCCCCTCAGCGTTTCAAAACGATCTATCAATGAATGCTGTTTTGCTCCATGCTATCTCCTCCCTGCTATCCGGCCTGGCAGATTTTCGTAGGAAAAAGCACGGAAATCTGTGCAGTCCCCATCATTACCCCACAGCCCAAGGCAGGATCAAAGCGGGAGCGGTGGAATAAAGCAAGGGCTAAGAGCCTCGATGCTGCCGCAATTAAGATTTCCGTAGGTTTTTACAAGAATTGCGCAGCAATCTTTTATACCGATAAAAACAACGTTATCATATAAAAAACGCTGCAAGCCTTTCAGTTATGCCTTAGTGTTTGTTGTTTTCAACAGCAGCCATACTTTCGCTGCGCTCAGGTTTGTTCTTTTGGGCCAAGCCAACTTGCGAAGCAAGCTTGAAGGCCTATAAAAACATATAGACAACTGAAAAAAGTAAAAGCCCTTCGGAGGCGGTATACCTGTATCGATTTTCATCGGTAGCCGAGGCAAGACTGAGCAGGTGGGCAAAACCTACAATTGTCATTCTGAACGCAGTGAAGAATCTCAGTAAAAGATCCTTCGTGCCTCAGGATGACAGAAAATTGTTAGAAGCAAAAACGATGGAGTCACTGCCATATCAATCGCAGATAACCCATAGTAGTAAGATTGCTTTCCCGAAAGTTCGGGACAGGCTATCGGCTGAAAAAGCCTCATCGCAATGACGAATTTATTGTTGTAATAGAATGACGACCGTATTAGCGCCTTAAACCCCTATCCGCCTATCGGCACCTTTCCCCTGAAAGGGAAAGGGCTAAAAAACAAATTACCGCACCCTGCAAGATACCCCATGCTATCCGGCCTAGCAGATTTTCGCAGGAAAAAGCACGGAAAGTTTTGCACTCCCCATCATTATCCCACAGCCCAAGGCAGGATCAAAGCGAGAGCGGTGGAATAACCGCTGCAGCAGTACGAACCCCAAGACCTTAACATATTTTAGGCGCTTTGCAAACTGCCTTTCACCACCTCCACAACCCTTACCGAAGCACGCCCGTCAATCCCAAGGGCCAGCTGAATCAAAAAAACAGTTGCAGATTAGCACAACCAGCACTACCAAACCTCAAACGCAGTGAGTTTTGTGCATTTTGCAATAACTTTAAGCTAGCACTAACTTGCACAAAACAAAGTGCCGCTGTTTTTTTGATGTGTGGTGGCTATGCGCAAAAGGCCCATTGCCGGATTGACGAAGCATTTTTGCATACTTTTGATGCCTCAAAAGTTTGATGCCCCGCGGCATAGAGCGGAAAAAACTTTACCCCCTTCTCACCTCATACCACCTCCCCACCCCCTCCACAAACCCCTCAAAAAATTCCCTATAATACCCTTTAATCACCTGCACCTTAAAATTTACTTTACTAAAAAACAAAACCAGTTTATAATCCATTTCCGCCTCAAGCAAATACCACAAATACGGTTTAGCGCTATCGCAAACCAAAAACAGCGCAATACTATCGCTACTTATTTTCAACAGCTTCCCTTTCACTTTAATCTTCAATTCCAGTTCATAATAATCGCCCTCATCCCTTAACACAAAACTTAAAACAGGTACCTCCATCGAAAATTCAATCCGTTTCATATCCCGCATTACAGGTTTGCCGGGAACATTGCGCATGCCATAGGTATAGAAGTAGTGTGTAAAACGCTGTTGCATCAATAGCAGCAAAGCCTTGTTCCATAACTTTAAAAGTACCAGCTGGTTAGCGTTGTTAAGTTTATTGGTTTCGGCTACCTTTTCGGGCAGGTGGCCGTTTGCGTTAAAGCGTATGGCAGCTATCTCTTTCATAGCGAAGCAAATGCTGTTCAACTCCTCCTGTTGTGGCGAGAGACTAATGCCATCCACATCGTGCGGATTAAAAACGAAACGTTTAAAAGATTTTACCGTTTTAAGGTAGGCCGTGGCCACGAAAACATAAGGAATTAAAAAAGGATAATGGTTGCTGTGGAAATTAAGCAGATCGGTATTGGCGAAACAATAGCCAATGCTAACCGGTGCCAAACGTGCCATAGTATATTTATCCAAAAGCCATTCCCGTGGGACTACCGTTCGTTCGGTAACATCCGGCAAATCATCACCAGGCCTGAACAAACCACTAAACTTTTTCTTCAATGTAATGGTAAAACCGCCAGGTTTCTTCACCACATCTACATAGCTCGACCGCTTATTGCCCAAGGCAAAGCATCCCGGCCAGTAATATTCCTGAAAATCGCAGTAACCACTCCGCATCATGGCGCGTAAAGTAAGGTAAGCATAACGCCCCAGGTAGCTTTCATCCGTATCCACACTACAGCTCACCAACAGGCAATCGTACTCTACCGCGATGTAAACGCTTGCCTCTTCCCCTCCCAATTTAACATGAACGGTTAACAAACCCTGATCAAAAGAAAGCGATTGTATAACTGGCAGATCAGGCTTTTTACCTACGCTAAATGTGTTATGCAGTTCGAGCACCGCTAACCTTAACACCCTGCTCCCTTTTTCGAAAGGTAGTTTGTAAAACTGCGAAAGCGGTTTCCCTGTAATTGTAATTGGCGCAGACTCCTCTTTCGTCGTTTCTACTGGCACTAATGGGTTCTTTTTCATATCTTCATCGCTTAATACCTACAATTTCCGACAGAAAAACCGGGTACCGAACCACAGGCAATTGTTTAAAACAATTTGGCAGTTGTTTGTTACCACACAAAAAAATTAGATATATTTGGCTATGGAAACTGCTCAAAAACCCAATCGTACGCATATAGGCCGTAAAATTAGCCGCATCCGCGAACTACGCGGAATGAAACAAGAAACCCTGGCTATCGAACTCGGCATTAGCCAGCAGGCCATTAGCAAATTAGAGCAGAGCGAAGAAATTGAAGATAGCACTTTAGAGAAAGTCGCAAAAGCTTTAGGCGTAACTGCGGAAGCGATTAAGAATTACTCAGATGAAGCGGTGATTTATAATATCCAAAATAATTACGATAGTTCAAGTAATAACCATGCATATTCGACAAATTACAATTGTACATTTAACCCACTTGATGAACTAATTAAAGCATTAAATGAGAATAAAGAATTGTACGAAAGATTATTGGCTAGCGAAAGAGAGAAAGTGGAGATATTGAAGAATAAATAATATTTGGCGACAGTATAGCAGATTATATAATCGATGTTCTATCTGATTTAAAACGAATTTTTGATAGGGCTATTTCAGCCACTATCAAATTCGTCAGTTTGGAGTTGCGGTTCTCCTTCTATGTTCAATAAATATCGTACTTAGCAATTTTCATAGCCAAGATAGTGTAATGTTATGATTTCTTTGATAAACCACCTTTTCTTTTGCTATCTCTCTCGAACAGTCTCACAAAATTTTGGTTTTTAAATTCACACAAGCGATAAATGATATATGCATTTAAATAATAATGCTTCACTTGTAGCTCCTTTTCATTTTTTTTGCCTTTGAATAAATAGTTTCAAAATTAAAAGCCCGATCAGAAATGATTGGACTTTTCTTGTTTCAAATCTACACCTAGTTCCAGCAGCAGTCGATTTACTATTTCAACCTTATTGTCCTGCGCTCTTTAACTATTAGATCTATTTAAACACACTAAAGAGAAAAATAATAACACTGAATTGAAGTGCCTAATTACAGATTTACTTTTGTTCATCACCTCATAATATCTGTTAGATTACGAGTTTATTAAATAAACGAATGGTAAAAAGTCCACACATTACCTTATTACCCTATTTGATTATTTTTTATTTTCTTCCAATGCATTTTTTGTATTATTTTCTTCAATGATTTTTTGGTCATTGATGTTTTCAATAGTTAAGTGCAAATTATTCAACTGACTCAAAGTAAATAAATTTGTTATCACGTAAGGTGTTAAGAATAAAGAGTAAGTTGAGCCAAAGAGCAATAAGTATAATACTAAAGCATTTATTACTGGATTTAAAAAACCTAAATCAAAGGAAACCCCATTATGTGAAGCAACCTCAATAAACCAGCCAATGGAAAAACATAGAATTGTGGTAAATATTTGAAAAATAATACTTAATGAAAATATGGCATTCAAGATTTGATATAAACTATGTTTAGTCAGAGAAGACCCTTCTTTTATCAAATCAGTATTACTAAAACCTACCACCAAAGCATATCCTCCTAATGAAAAACCTAGAAGATTAGGAAAAAAAGATAATAATATTTTTGACGTTCCTTCTACAAATGGATATAACTTATCATCATAGGAAAGCCATACAAACAAAACGGTTACAAGACTAAATAATATAGACAGATAAAAAGGGAACTTTTTAAACGTTCCCTTAATTTTAAGTATATCAATTATTCCAGATATTCCAAATGAATGTAGTTCTTTTATGCTTTTTTGTGGCTTACTCATCTCTATAGGTCCTCATTGTGTTAATAACTAGATCAATTTTGGCGGTATCCTCTGTTTCTGATTGTGCAATTATTTTTTCAGGATAATTGGAGGTCACAACTCTTTCCTTCCTACCGTTTGCATTTTTAATTGAAGCTTCCGCATTGCCATTTTCCTTCGCCAATTCCAAAACACCCCTTATAAATTCACTATTGGTATCTAAAACACCTGTTTGGTCAGGTTTAAAAGTGGCATCAAATTTACCAACTTGACCTTTTTTTAGAAGTTTATCCATTAATTCTTGTGCTGCATCACCAATATCATCGTTAGTATATGAAATTTCTACTTTCAACAAAGTTAGTTCTTTAGAGTTAATTATTTTTTCAATGACATCTTGAGACTGAATAATATTTACAGAAAAATCTTCTTTAGGCAAGAGAATTTCTGGTATTGCCTGTTTTAAGTATCTTTCAACAGCTGTAATGCTAACTTTAGAATTTACCCTAATATAAAACCGATGTGCAGCGGGGATGAATACATATTCAGTTTCAAAGCCGTTTGGAAAAATATTTAGAGGAACTTCAAACGATGTAAAATCTTTTTTTGTTTTATCATACCAGTTTTTGCCATCAAGCGTGGTATATCTAGTAATATTACCATAAAACATTTTTGTTGATTTACCTTTGATTGGAACATCGGCGCTAAATTGGGTTCTTAAAGTCATGGCTTTTTCTCCACCAACAATTGCAACAATGTCTTTAAAAAACAAGTCTTTAATCAAATCTTCGTATTTATCTGTTCCTTTTCTATCGTTTGATAAAATTTTCAGATTAAACCCATAATATTTAAAATCTTGAGTCTTTTGTGTTTTTTGAGCGGTCATGTTATTTTGTTTATTAAAGTGTTTATATATTAGTCAACCCTGCTGATACAATGCTTTTTAAATTTCATAAACAATTAGCGAATACTAACTTCATTGCCTAAAACTTCTTTAACATCTTCAAGAGAATGATATTTATTAGTAAGTAAGATTGGTAGTTTTTCTTGGCAAAGTTTGTCTATCCTTTCCCATATTTATCTCCTTCTCTATTTTGTGCTCATAACAATTGCTTAAATGTTTATTTAAGATTTATATTAATTTCCATTATATTTAGAGTATTTCAATGGCTATACAAAAACGTTCGCCTAATCTTGAAAGCGAATAAGTATTAGCTTCAGAATACTCATTTACCCAAAGACTTTTTCGCAAAATCAAGCTGTAGGCCTCAAGATGACTACCCGTATTTGTTGTTAGTTCAGTTACATATTTAGGAAGATCTAATAAATCTTGGATAAAGATGTTGGCTATCATAGAACTAAACCTTTCGAAATCATTGTAATCAATCTTTGCGTTGCTTAGGGCTTTAAGAAGTAAACCTAATAAACGTGCTTTGTTGTAGTTATCTATATTATCAAGGATCAGGAGCAACGTTTCTCCGATTCGTTCCAGATTATGCCCTTCACTTTCCAACTTTGTAAACAAATCACTTCTTGTTGAAACAGGAACATCCTTTATTGCAGAGAGAAAGTGAATTATTTTTTTTAAAAAAATATGGTCTCTAATAGCGATAGTGCCTTTATACAACCCTATTATAGTTCCGAAAATAGGTATATCTTTCAAAATCCCGTCTTTAATAAAAGTATCAACACTAACTTCTGTCAAATCTTTTATTACACTTCCAAGTTCAGATTTAATAATGGTTTTTAAAAAGGTATCATTGAGCTCGTGATGGAGGTCCATATAATATTTAATTATTAGTGTTTTGACATATGCGTATTCCTTTAAAGTTTCACTTCTACGAAGTGCATCAAATTTGGAATTCCCCCCTTTTAAATGAGCTTTTCTAGCGTTTCTACAAGCTCAACTAAATTATAAATTTCATCCACTATTGTTTTATTATGGGATAATAATAGGTCTGGCATACTCAAAAGTTCTTCAAAGTTTTTTCTTTCGTTAGTTTTAGGTAGAAAATTTTGCATTATCAAAGAATTATTATGAGCAAACTCATTGCGCTCCAATTCATCTAAGGTAATTTTCACATTACAAATCCATTTGTAAAATTTATCCTGTTCTAATACTGGATGATCAATTAAGAGTTGAGACACAACAGTCGCAAAATAAGTTCGCTTTAGTTCTTTAGGATTTTTCAAGTATGTATTGAGCACTAAACCAACGCGATTCCAAAAAGAATAAATACAATGAATAGTTGATTCTATCATAAAGGTATATCTATGATTATATACATTCGGCTTTCCTATTTCAATACTTATTTTATCTCTGAACAAAAAACAACTCGCAATTCCGAAGTGTATTTGACTACTGAGGCCTTGTATTTCATATAAAAAGTGATATCGGTGTTCGTCAAATAGTTTATTAAAAAAACTCAGACGGGCTAACCGATCCCAATAGCTATCTTGATAGAATTTTTGTACCGAAAACAAGTTAGTAATTTCATATTTGTCGGTAACATCTCCAATAGCTTTATCAAGTTCAGTATAGTAATCTCTCATATTTTTGTTCTTAATTTACTGCCATTTTATTTACTTGTACCTATCTTACTGCTTCGTTTTCCCACAAACATTTAAATAAACGCAATATTTATACACACAACAACTATGAGTTGTGCTATTAAGTGTTAAAAAGCGGCTATTATAAAAAGGGATTTAAGAGAAAATACGAAGAGATGCGAGCTAGAATTATTTAGAAATCGTAATATACAATGAATAACTTGAACTTTGCAAATTCTAATACCACTTCTTAAAGCATAAAGCTGAATTAACACTTGCACGCACTCCTCTCAACATACGTTTTATTACCATTACCATTGTAATAAAAACAACCACCTTTAGAACCTTGATATAATGTTTGGTCAGACTTATACGTACCACATGGCGTATAAGTTTCGGTATCTGAACCTACTTCACCTTGTTTGCTACAGGCCAGTATGCTTACACTCAAAAACAGGATATAGTAAAATCTTTTCATGCAGCCAAGATACGTGGCCATGAGACGTAAAAATTACGGGTTTCCGTATGGAGAGAAAATTTTTGTTTAAGATAGTCTGTTAAGACAGCACACTTTGAAAAATCCCAATAACCTTTAAATCAATAGTTTCTTCATCTCTTAAAACAAGAGGCTTAAAATACTCATCATTTGATAAGGGATGTAAGGTAATTTCTTCATGCACCCAACTATCATCAGTTTGGGCTTTCTTGCTTCTGTATTCTTTAATAGTATACTGGCCACCTAAATCTTTATCATAGATATTGGTTGATTCGACTAAGCAAATCAATCCATTACGTGAGCCTCCGCTATATTTTTTAAACAATGCAATTGATCCGTTAGGAATAATTTTATTCATTGATTCACCTACAATTTTGCAAGCAAACAGATCGTCATTGGCCTTTGAGCTTTCAGGCAACTCCAAAAAGCTGATATTTTCAACTTGCTGATAATCGGAAAATGAACCCGCAGCAATATTTAAATCATAAAAAGGGATGCATTGCCCGTTGATTTTGCTAGGATATATGTCTAACGGCTTAACTTCAACTATGGTGTCTTTTAACCGCCAAAACTTTTTAAAATGGTTACGCAGTGCCGGATCGCAAACGTAAATGAAAGTTCCATTAATTCCTCTTAATAAAATGGTTTTATAAATATTAATAATATAGCTTTTTAATATTTCAGGATCTTTAATAGAGTTTTTACCATTTTTATCCTGATATAATTGATCATGAATAATTAGCTTTTCTGAAATAGGATCATAGCCAATTTCAGGCCCAATGATTACGCCAGTATAATTTAGATCATAGCCTTGAATAGTGTGTATGCAACCAACTTCATTTATGGCATTTGGTGTATTTACCCAATCAACGGTTACGGCATTCCACTGCAACTTTGTATCCTCAATAACAATATCAAATTTGCTTTTATCTTTCTTTGAAATCCATTTCCAGGCAAAACCTGCAACTAACCTGGATAAACCGAATTGCTGATCTTTTAATTTAATATCATTCACCATATCATCTAAAGATTCATAGAGATATGACTCATAGTTTAAACCAGGAGTGTAAGGTTTTAATGCCTTATTTTGCTCGGTAAACAAACCTTGAATAAATTTTACGTAATCCGCACCACCTTTTATCCTGAATTGAGTTTTCAATATTTCGTAACGGGTATCAGCTTTTTGTTTTAAATTATTAAACGCAATGGCCGATACATCTGAAGGTTTTATGCTTTGCTGTTCATCATAAAACAGGATGCTTTTATTGCCTTGTTTTAAAACCCAGTCCAGCTCAGAACTCGTCATTTTATCGAAACCTAGTACCTTACAGTTTTGATCAAAGGCACCAAAATAAGCGCCCAAATTCACTCTTTGCCTTAAACGATGTGATTCATCAACAATTAATAAATCATATTTCTTTTTAGCCACGTCAGCAGGCCCGATAACCATATTCGATTTTAAACCTTTAATCCCTTTAAAAACTTTTTCTATTGTTTTTCTAAAGGAGGACATAGGCACCACTAAAGCCATTTCTAAATGACCATATTGTTCTTTAACTTTTTTAAACAAATCAAAAAGTTCCAGGTCATTCTCATCAAAATCAGTTAAATTAAAATCTTCTGTATCTGTTTTTAAGAGTTTAAATAAAAATATAGCTAAAATACTCTTTCCTGTTCCAGCACCACCTTCAACTAAACTCACCTTTGCCCGATCATCCAACAAACAGTTAAGTATTGTTTTTAGACTGTTAACCTGATCATCCGACAAACTTTTATAAGGCGAATATTTAAAAAGATCGCTATTATCTATATATTCTAAAGAATGTCTGGTAATACCCAACTTTCGGAGTTCAGACCAGATATCTTTAAAAATATCCCAATATATTTCCTTCTTTTGGTAAAAATGATGGTCAGTGATACCCAAATTACCATTTTGTAACTGATAGCGCCCATCGGCAGCTATGTATTTTATTAAATTAGATTCAATATCAAGCGTTGCAGATTTGTTAAAAAGATCACTTGAAATTAAATGTACTGAGTTGAGATTTTTTTTACGATCGCTTTTTAAATGGGCTTTCATCCTACTAACAAGATCGGTGGTCTCCCCTACGTAAGCATCATACTTATTGTTTTCACTTAAAAAGTAAACTAATGGCCAGGATAAAAAATTCTGATGCTTTAAACTTATATCTGTTAAACTTTCTTCAGAAAATTCAGAGGTGCTAATTAGATAACGTTTACTCATTTATAGTTCATTATACTTTTTAGCCGTGCCTTTAGCTTTATCTACCGGATACTTGGTATCATTAAGCTTAATTTTATCCAGAATAATTTGCTTCACATCCAGGTTATATTTTTCAGCCAACAAGAGTGCATAAGAAAAAACATCCGCCAATTCTTCTTTTATCTTCTCAACGTTGGCATCCTCCGCATTTTTCCATAAAAAAAGCTCCAACAATTCAGCTGCTTCAATATTCAAAGCAAGGGCTAAATCTTTAGGATTATGAAACTGCGCCCAATCGCGCTCGTCTCTAAATTTTATTAATGCTGCTGTTATCTCTTCGGTCATAAGGCTAATGATGCCCAATTTAAGAATATAGTGTTGATTTGGGAAATATCAGCTACTAAAATTAAATTGATTGAGAAATTAAAGCAATATCCCTTCAGATAACTTCAGCAAGAATTCCGTTTTCTCTACAATCATTTTTTTCATTCTTCCGTCAATTACTTTTTTCCAGGTCTCGAAATCGTGCCAGTTTTTAAAAGACGGCTCTACATCATTAAACCAAGGCCACCAATCGTTATTCCTTTTGCTGTTGTTTGGTAGTATTTTAAGTTGCTTTAGCAATTCATCTGGTATTGGATGATCCCTTGGGTGCTCCTTACAACATAAACCGTAAATCATGTCTTTATCGTACGACTGAAATTGAAAGCCGATATTGATATACTTCCACTCTGGTTTAGAAATCCATATCCCTGTATAACGTTCCTTAAAATCAACTCGGTAAAAACAATTCAAATTTCTGCTGCTAAATTCTTGTTCCAAATCTTTTCCAAATTCTAAAGAAATTTTATCGAGTGCTTTGTCAATATTAGCAGCTATAGAAATAGAGGCTTCTAGGTTATTTTTAATAATTTCCGAAAGTTCTTCCTGCATGGTATGGTTAAGCGTTTGGTTGGTTAAATATTTAATTAAGTTAATGTATTGCGATATCGATTCGCGGATAATGGGGAGTACAGCACATTCTTTTCTACAATCTTCTAACCAATTGAGAATATTACTTTTATATGAAATGCATTTAAAATGTTCGCCATCAACTAATTTACCATAACTATTTTCATTAGGTTGATTACCATTTAAAGTGAGGTATAGAATATCGGCGTGCTCAGAATGTTTGTGGTATCGTGTTAGCTGGTTCTGCTGATCGCCGGCATAAATTTTATTTTCAATGATAATATGGTTATTGTACCTGTCGCTGATAAAGATATCAATCCTTCCACCTTCAGTTTTGTCGTCGCTGATAAAGCCTGCATGCTTTTCTATTTCTACATTACAACTTTTGGTGTCTATTTCTGCACCTTTAAAACAGAAAGCTTTTATAAAAAGCTTTAAAAAAACATCTTTTTGTCCATGGCTCCCTTTCGGGTTTAGGAGTTCTGCGATGAATGCGGAGTGCATACGAACTTCAGATGATTCTAACTTAAGTATCCTGAACACGTTAAAATGTTCTCCTGTTAATTCGTTAACCCTTTTATATTTTGAAATGAGCGAATTTATCTGTCCAAACAGATTTTGGAATTCGCGGTAGTCTAAATTCATTCAATAATTGGTTTTTAATGTTAATATCCTCTTTTGATCGTCAGGTATATCATTAATTTCGATATCAATATTTTTGGCATAAAACGCTATTCACCAAAGAAGAATGAAAACTGGATAGACAAATTTCGTATTACGATTCGCCTTAGAAATGGGTTGAAAAGAATATGAGTTTGCAGATTCGTGCAAGGAATTAGGAACTGTACTAAAATTCATCTAATGCGTTAATTTAATTTGAGATGTGCCAAAAATTGCAATAATTATTTATACTCCAGTTATTTATTTCAAATAATTTAAGCGCAGCAACTTTTCAGCTACTGCACCCATTACCACAATTAACTAACTAGCTCGTATGGCATGGTTTTGAGCACCAGTAACATCCATTAATTTGCTTTTCTGGATAGTCCTTTTTTGCTTTATCCACTGCTGATTTACAAGAATCATGGCTGCCTAAGCTATCATAATTTTGTGTTGGATAATAGGTACATCCCTGTTCGTGTACCTCATGATCGCCATTTGATTGACGGTTAAGATTTAATCTGTAATAAGCCATAAGATTTGATTTTAAAAATTTAACTGAACCAAACCTATCAAATGCAACACCCCATTTTATACGGCTAACCGTAAAGCGATTGAAAATTTAAAATATATGAATGATAGATCTACTTACTCTTCATCTACCTCCCAGGTTAACTTATCTTTCTGCTCCATTACCTCCCTTTCCACTTTAGATTCCGAGACAAAATCAACGATTACACCATCCTTTACATGCAGGGCCTGAATAATTTTACAAGCATAATAACGCCGGTCGGCAAAGCGGGCAGCACCCGTAAAAAATGAAATACCCATGGCAAAGATTAAAGCTTTATCGCCTTTATGGTATCTCCCAACCATTCTACACCAGAATTTTTATAGGCTTCGTATCTCTTCAGCTTAATTTCCATCATTCTTATTTCTAAGCTGTTTAGTGCTTTGTTCCAAATGTTTTACGAAGTCTTGCTCTGCTTTAGAGAGTTCGTTTTTCAGGCTTTCTTTATAGCTCGTGTATTCTTCTTTGGCTTTGTTTAAAGCTTGTTGGTGACTAACCGTACCGGCGTGGGTTAAAATATCATTACCCGTCATTTGTAAAAAGTCGTCAACCCGTTTTAGCCAGTCTTGCATGTGCATGGGTTTGCGGTTTAAGGCTTGTAATTCGGCTACCTCCAAATAAGCCGTTACCATCCGGTTAAGCACGTTGAGTTCTTGCTCGTTTAAGTAATTTTTGGCTACTGCAATTTCCTGTTGGGTAGGCTGTACGCCTTTAAAGTTAGTTAAGCCTAAAAAAGGTTTTGCAGCATCAATTCTACTATAAACCACTTCTGCAGCAGTTTGTCCATGTGCTGCCCAATGCATTTTGTTTTGTATGGTTTAAAAAAAGGTTTGGGAGGTTTCGGTATTCGGGTCGTAATCTATACTCGTAGCCTAAACATCCAATACTTTGCGCCAAAATACTTTTTCAGATGAGCGAATGTCTCTAATGCGAGCCAATAACTCATCAAAGTAATCGCCACCACCTGCTTGTTTCAGCAGTTCATCGTTCATGGTAAAACCTTTACCAATATATTCTCTCAGTCTGGCGGTTGCCCATTGCCTAAATTTGGTACCCTGCAAGCTTTTTACCCGATAGCCTACAGAGATAATTACATCGAGGTTGTAGTAGTTAAACGGTTTTTGCAGAAATTCGGAATTTCCGAATTTCTGCATGGTGGTGCTTTCTTCCAACTCTTTTTCTTCATAAACGTTTTTAATGTGTTCGTTTATGATCGATTTTGCCTTTCCAAAAAGTAAGGCCATTTGATCTTGGGTAAGCCAAACGGTTTCGTTTTCTAAACGGGTTTATATTTTAGTTTGCCCATCTTCAGATTGGTATAAAATAATTCAGAATTCATATTAAGCAAAGTTTAAAATTTCACGGTGCTATACCTGCGGATGTTAATTTGCCACCACCTGAGTCACCAGTAAATAAACTAATCCAATATGTACAGAGGCTATGTGAGTTCCGTAATTCATTGTATGATTTTAAGGCCACAAATTAGCGTTTTTTGAACGATTAAACTAAACACCACCGATAAAACAAGAGTCAAATTTGATAGTTTTTTTTAAATACACTATACGGTTTCCAGTACCTTACCAAGGTAAATTAACCTGTTTTTAATCAATAATCCGGGACTGGATGACCGTAAACTCAACCTTCCTCTATCACCCAACTCAACTTATCCCCTTGCTCCGTTACCTCGCTTTCCACTTGAGGTTGCGCCACAAAATTGACGATTACACCATCTTTTATATGCAGGGCGTGGATAATTTTACAAGCATAATAACGCCGGTCGGCATAGCGGGCCGTGCCAGAAAAAAATGAAATGCCCATGGCAAAAATCAACGCTTTATTACCCTGATGATCGAGCTTTAAGGCTAAGCTTGTTTTCGGAAAATGGGTCTGATGTAAAGGGATCACCAGGTCATTTACTTCCATCATTTCGTAGCCGCCGGTACCGTTCAGGTCGAAATGAAAACCCATCACCTGCAATCGGGCTTCGGTCGCCTTAGGGTGTGGTTTCAGGAGGGTTTTTATTTCGCCCTTAGGCAGAATAAGTTTTACTAATCCATCGGGTTCGATGCACAAATCCGA
>Ga0157371_10000130_pt1 | contig 114054 bp, 110 predicted proteins | sample C45metaG_FD_113462 | JGI IMG/M metagenome (GOLD analysis project Ga0157371, IMG submission 113462) | Corn rhizosphere microbial communities from Kellogg Biological Station, Michigan, USA - C4-5 metaG | ecosystem: Host-associated > Plants > Roots > Rhizosphere > Soil | place: USA: Michigan...
AAATCTGAAACACCATCCCAGGTTGTAAGCAACAGAGCTGATTTGTTTCCGGTATTTGACAACTTAAATTCTTATATGCCACTATGCATTTCACGGTCAAAGTTCTGTTGGTTTGAATGGCGATAATGCTACGGGAATTGCTTACTGCATGGCTCATCATTTAACAATAGAAGATGGTAAACAAAAACTGATGATTGCAGCAATCCGGTATCAAGACAAATTTTTAAAACAAGATAAATTTGGGTAATTATATACTTTTTAGTGTAACGTTAGAACGGAAAGTTCATCAGGAAAGTCTTTTGGTTTTGAAGGAATTTCAGAATAATATCAAAATAATAAATTCTAAAGCCTGTAGGACGCCCCTATAAAATAATGTTTAGCCGATGTATGCTGTAATCCTATAGTCAATCCGGCATCCAACTTAAAATCTTTAGCTGCATCGATCTGAATAGCCGCATTGATATAATTTGAGAACTGGTGTGCTTTAAAATCATAGGTATAATAAGTTTCTGCAATGCCATCTAAACCTTTAATGATGGGATGACTAATGGTAAGCGTCTGCAGAAATTCAGTATGCATTGCGTTATCATCCTGATCTTTAAGTCGATCCAATTCCAGCTGAAATCCTAAATTCCATTCTCCTGCAAATTTATATTGCATCGGAACGATCAGACCTCCTTCAAATCGACTGTCCTCATATTTGGACATCGGAATCTTCACATAAGGTAACAAAGCCATTACGAAGTTGCCTTTATCGTTTCCAATTAGATTTTGTTTGATTCTGAATGTCAGATCACCGTGACCGTCATTTACTGTTTTACTACTCGAATCTAATTCGGCCTCACGTTGCCAGCCATACGTTTGAAATCCTACTTGCAACGCAGTAGAACCAGTCAGTCCGATCTTCAGATTCATCTGATTAATGAGTACAGTTTTCGTTTTTATAGTTTCACTTTTTTCACTGATCACTCTGACTATATCTGTTTCCACCTGAAAATGTCCGGCGTCCACAGTGTATGGAGATTCAGTGACATCAGGACGGTCGGTCTCCATTTCTCGCATCTGTTCTTTTGGAACCGGATCAAATAATGAGTATTTCTTTTGCACTATTTGCTGACCTAAGCCTTTAAATGGAAAAAGGAGTCCTATCATCGCCATAATTAGTATATAATTCTTATTCATCTAAATATTTTTTATTAATTAATCTTAAATAGTGATAGATTAAAAGTTGTGCCGAATGAACGAATTATTATCTATTTATAAAAACTTATTAAATCCTTGCAGATTACATTAGGTTTCTCTCTTTATATAGCGTCTGTATATTTATCTTTTTTTGCTATTCCTTTTTCAGTTTCAAATTTTCTATCAGGTACTAACATCTAATTCTTCGAATTTTCTTTCACAGCCAGGTAACGTTTTATAACAACCACCCACAGGCTGAAAATATTTTCTTGTTCTACTTCTAACAAGCAGGTATTCATTTTCAACTTTTATTCTATACAGATATAAAACAGAAACACGAACATCAGTATTTTTTAACAAAATCTTTGACTGGAAATAAAACCCAAGTCTATTATAGTTTTCATATACAAAAGTTACAATGAAGGTAAGTAATGTGATATATGCCGTGGTGGAATATTTAGATTCTGTCCAGTTTCCTTTTTCGATGTATCATCCTCCAACGATTAGAATAACAGACAGAATTATTTGTAGAAATACAGGTCCTTTTTTCATACAATTTTGGGACTTGGATTAAGTTTTTTAATTGTCTCAGCGACAGTTTCAAAATCTAAAGCTTTCTCTGGAAAACTCTGCTGGCAGTTAAGCATCTAGTGGATAGCATTATACTAGTCGTACTAATTTCATTTTCTTTTATACTTGAAAATAAGGAGTAAAATTATCCTGATGATAAATTATTAATGTTTTTTTCTAAGTCTTCCAACAACTTTTTACAATAAGCTTTAAGAATCCATTACTTGTCGATACGATTTGGGAGTCATTCCCATTTCCGTTCTGAAAAAGTAAGAAAAATGTGATAAATTCTGAAAGCCCAGTTCAAAAGAAATTTCTTTAATAGTTTTATCTGAACTGTGTAATAATTTTTTAGCTTCAAGCAATACCCGTTCTTTAATAAATTTCAAAGGTGATTTTCTATACTGTTCCCGGCAAATAACCCCTAAATAGTTAGGCGTAATGGATAATTCCTTAGCATAAAACGCAACACTTTTTTGAGTTTTATAATATTTATCTACCAATAAGTGGAATTTAAATGCAAGATTAGTTCCCCCCGTGGTAATCCCTGAACTACCATATACATGTTCTACCCATAAATTAATAATTAGAGCCAAAAGTCTAACTCTCGCATTAATCAGTTCGGAAAACATAAACTTGGAATGAAGTTCTTTTCTTATAGCATCAAATTCATCACTAAATTTTTGATACGTTTCATCATTAGGATATACCATTTCATATTTACTATATATTGAGAATGTGTATTTTAATTCCGGAGCAAACGTTTCAAGAAGTGAATCATCAACAATAAGTCTTCTTCCTACAGTATCCGAAGAAAAATCCCATTTATAAACTCTTTTGGGAAGGTGTATAAATAATTGTTTCGATTTAAGGCTATACTTATTAAGACCAGTAACACAATTACCGGAATCGCATTTATCAAGAAGAATTATTGTAAAAGCATTATCCGGAAAATCATTAAGTATACCTGGACCGATTTTACTTTGAAAAACAACATTTATCTTTTCTGTCTCTTTATTAAATTCTACCGTTGCCATATATTAATTTCATTTTTTTTCCATTTTAAAATATTTCCATTAAATAATGTTCTAATACTTTAAAACTAATTTTCTATTTACGTTTAACAAGATCATAAATATATAAAGATCTCAAAAATAATTAACATAATATTATGCGCCCAATTAATGAATATCACAAATTGTGATTTTTATATCATATTCCCAACATTACTTCCCGGTTTCATATTTTTAAAACCAAACAATCAGTATATTTGTTTATATAGTATTATTCAATGTTGACAGATAAATTTGGAAGGAACATCAATTATCTCCGGCTTGCTATCGTAGACCGATGTAATCTCCGTTGTACTTATTGTATGCCGGAAAACGGTCTTACCTGGATTAAGCAAAAGGAATTAATGACCGATGAAGAAATGCTCAGAATCTGTACAATATTTACGGAAATGGGAGTAAATAAAATCAGGATAACAGGAGGAGAACCTTTTGTCCGAAAAAACAGTATCGAACTCATCCAAAATATATCACAATTAGATGGACTCACTGACCTCAGTATAACAACCAACGGGCTTCTTACCGAACAATATATTCCGCAACTTAAGAAATTTGGAATAAAATCTGTCAATTTAAGTTTGGATACTTTAAACGAAGAACGGTTTTTCAAAATTACCCGTAGAAAAAGCTTTGATAAAGTAATGAAAACTTTAGACAGCTTATTGCAACACGCCATCAAAGTAAAGATAAATACCGTGGTAATGGAAGATCAAAATATTGATGATATTATTCCGTTGATTACACTGACTAAAGAACGTCCCGTTGATGTGCGTTTTATTGAAGAAATGCCTTTTAATGGCGGAACACACGCTGTTTCTTTAAAATGGAATTCTGTTCAGATTCTAAATCACATCAAATCTCATTTTCCTGAAATTCAAAAGACAGAAGATCCCAAAAATTCCACATCATACAATTACAACATTCCGGGTTTTAACGGAAATATTGGAATTATTGCAGCTTATACACGCTCATTCTGCGGAACTTGCAACCGTCTTCGCTTAACGCCCACCGGAATTTTAAAAACCTGCCTGTATGAAGGAACCGGTGTAAACCTGAAAGATGAAATCCGTCTGGGAAAAACAGATGAAGAGCTGAAGAATATAATCATCAACAGCGTACAGAACAAACCAAAAGACGGATGGGAAGCTCAAAAATCGAGCTTGACCGTATCACAAATCCATCAGTCAATGGCAACAATAGGAGGATAATTATGGAAATGATTAGCGTACAACAGGCAGAAGAAATCCTATTTTCTCAAATCAAAAACTTCGGAACAGAAGAGATTTTCTATGAAAATGCATTAGGAAGAATTTTAGCTGAAAATATTGTGGCAGATTGTGATTTACCTCCTTTTGACAGGTCTACAGTAGATGGAATTGCCATTAATTTTAATGCTTATGAAAACAGTTTTCGTACATTTAAAATTACAGCAACACAATCCGCAGGCGAACCACCCATTTCTATTGATTCAGAAGATGAATGCATAGAAATCATGACCGGAGCAGCTTTGGATAATTCAGTAAATACAGTTATTCGTTATGAAGATCTGATAATCGAAAACGGAACTGCAACCATCAATATCATTATTAAAAAAGGACAAAACATTCATTGGAAAGGAAAAGATAAAAAAGCCGGGGAAATATTGGTAAAAGCCAATCAGCTCATTACTCCATCTATTCTCGGAATTGCTGCGTCGGTCGGAAAAACAATTTTAACCGTAAAAAAACTTCCCAAAGTTATTATTATTTCCACCGGAGACGAGATGATATCCGCCGAAGACGTTCCTACCCCATTTCAGCTAAGACGCTCCAACGGTATTACCATAAAATCCGTTTTGGAAAAATATAAAATCAATGCAGATTGGCTGCATTGGAATGATGATTTTCAATTAATAAAAAATGAACTTTCCCGATGTATTGATGAATACGATATTTTGCTAATGAGCGGCGGGGTTTCTATGGGGAAATTCGATTATCTGCCAAAAGCCTGCGAAGAGCTGGGAGTAGACAAGCTTTTTCACAAAATAAAACAAAGACCGGGAAAACCATTTTGGTTTGGAAAAAGCCAAAACGAAAAATTGGTTTTTGCATTTCCGGGAAATCCTGTTTCCGTATTTATGTGTCTGCACCGGTATTTTATTCCCTGGCTGGAAAAATCTTTGGAAATCCCGGAAAATCCTCAATATGCCGTTTTACAGAATGATATCGATTTTCCATTTCCATTACAATATTTTGCACAGGTAAAACTCAGCGTGAATCCATCAGGACAATTAATCGCCGAATCAGTAAATACCAATGGTTCCGGAGATTTTTCCCATCTTGCAGAAACTGATGCATTCATAGAACTTCCCCTGGAAAAAACTGAGTTTAAGAAAGGTGAAGCGTATAAAATTTGGAAATATAATTTTTAATTTTACTCATGACAAACTTTTCACATCTAAATAAAAAGGAGCAGCCGGGTATGGTGAATGTAGGCGGTAAAAAAATCACGCACCGAAAAGCCGTTGCCAAAGCTATTGTGATACTTCCCGAAAATATTCTGGAAGCACTTCAAAAAGATGACTTCAAGACTAAAAAAGGCTCTGTTTTCCAGACCGCAATTATTGCAGGAATAATGGCAGCAAAAAAAACAGGTGACCTGATTCCTCTCTGCCATCCTATCGGTATGGATAACTGCGAGATAGATATTGAAATCAATTCTCAAAACGAAATTGAGATCTATTGTACTGCCGAGATTGAAGCTAAAACAGGCATCGAAATGGAAGCACTGACAGGAGCATCTGTTGCCGCACTTACCATTTATGATATGTGCAAAGCATTGAGCCATGATATTGTGATTAAAGAAATAAAACTAATGGAAAAATCAGGAGGTAAAAATGATTTTAAAAGAGACTGATTCCCCCAAATTAAACGGACTGGTACTTGCCGGAGGAAAAAGCCTGCGAATGGGAAATCCTAAAGACAAAATCAATTGGCATGGAAAAGAACAAAAGTATTATGCGGCTGATCTTTTAGCTCCGTTTTGTGATGAAGTTTTTATTTCCTGCAGACAAGACCAGCTGGAAAATTTTGACACAGATTATAATGCCCTTACCGATACTTTTTTAAATATGGGGCCTTTCGGCGGGATACTTTCAGCGTTACGTTCTCAAAGAGATAAAGCCTGGTTGGTCGTTGCCTGCGACTTACCTTTATTGGATGAAAGATCTTTAGAATTTTTAATTGAAAACAGAAATATAGAAAAAGCAGCAACCACTTATGAAAGCCCGTTTGATGGGCTTCCAGAACCATTAATTACCATTTGGGAGCCTAAAAGCTATCCTCTGCTTCTGAATTTTTTAGGATCAGGAAATACCTGCCCCAGAAAAGTTCTCATCAACAGTGATACATTAATCCTGAAACCGGGTAACCCGGATGCTTTGATGAATGTGAACACACCTGAAGACATGGCAAAAGCAAAGGAAATTTTAAGAAAATAGATTTAACCGAAGATAAAAGCATATGAATGACCCGTTTGAACGCTATCATTGCCAAATTGCTTTACCCGGATTTGGTATTTCTTCCCAGGAGTTACTTAATGATGCTAAAATTCTGATAGTAGGCATGGGCGGACTGGGCTGTCCTTCGGCACAATATCTTGCTTCTTCAGGTCTAGGGACAATTGGTCTTGCGGATGATGATACGGTCTCCGAAAGCAATCTGCACCGCCAGATTTTATATGCTCCGGAAGATATCGGAAAATCTAAAGTTGATATTGCCGCTAAAAAATTAAATCACCAAAATCCATCGGTAAAAATCATTCCGTTCAATTTTCGGGTAACTTCCGACAATGTAATGGATTTGATTTCGGACTTTGATTTAATCATTGAAGGAACTGATAATTTTGAAACAAAATGTTTGCTGAATGATGCGTGCATTTTATCTGGAAAACCTTTGGTTTACGGAGCAATTTATCAATATGAAGGGCAAGTCAGCATTTGGAATGTAAAGCAAAAAGACGGCAATTTTTCTCCCAATTACCGCGACGTTTTTCCCAATGCGGAAAATGCGCAGGTTCCGAATTGTGCAGAAGGTGGTGTTATTCCCACTTTGGCAGGAATTGTCGGATGCATGCAGGCTAATGAAGCTATAAAATATTTTACAAATCCCGAAGATTCACTGGCTGGGAAACTGTGGATGATGAATGTTCTGAATGGCAAAACCCAAATTATTAAATTAAGAAAAACTTCTGTGCAGATTACAGGTTTGGCTCAGACGGTTAAGACCATTACGTTTGAGCTGCTTATGCAGGAGAAAGATCATTTTGAAATCATAGATGTACGTACACCACAGGAACACAAACAGTTTAATATCGGAGGAATTAATTTTCCTGTAGAACATGTACAGAACTATTCAGATTATATTTCGGGTTGTGACAGACCTATTTTAGTTTACTGTCAATCCGGGAAACGCAGTGCGGAGGCAGTGAGAAAAATCAAGAAGATTTTTCCTGAAAGGGAAGTGTTATCTTTAAAGGATGGTATTCAAAATATCATAAATAAATGATTATGTATTTTTAAATCAATCAAAATAAAATTTAAATTATTAACAATCAATTAAATACATTTTTAATTTTACCTTTTAAATAAAACTTTTCTTTTAATGCTAATCAATAATATTTTGAGTGATTTTGTGAGAAACAACAATATGTTCTCCCATCATCTCGTGAATGGTCTCATCAATCATAATGCACATGCTGTTCAAGGCTAAATCGTTGGCATCCGTTCCAAAAGGTTCCTCAATTTCATCAGCTATTGCTTCAAACGCAACAAATGTATAAGCTACAAATACGACAATAAGTGGCGTAAACCATCCCAAAGAATCCACAAATCCGAAAGGCAATAAAAAACAATAAATATACACCGTCCGATGCAACAGAACACGATAGCTGTAAGGAATCGGGGTAGAAACCAATCTTTCACAACCTCCCAAAATATCAGAAAGTTTATCAAAATTTTCATCAAAACGTCCCTGTTGAATAGAATCCAGAAAACCTTCATCTTTCGCTTTCTGAACCCATTCCGCAAGTAATCGCATGATAACGGCAGGTTTATATTTTGATTCTTCTACAATTTTCAGTTGGTCTTCATTAAGCCTTAATTTTAAATCTTCATAAGCATCTGTTCCTCGAAGCTGATGTTTCAGCGCAAAAACGAAGGCGCTAAGTAAGTTAACAAAATTATGGACCGAAATCGTGTCATTTTTTATATTACTCAAAGTCATTGCCTGTCTCGTCAATGCTCGTGCAGTGTTCAACAGAGCGCCCCATAATTTTCGCCCTTCCCAAAACCTGTCATAACTGGCATTATTTCTGAACCCAAGGAATAAAGCCAATACAAAACCAAAGAGTGTAAGCGGTGCCGGATTTAACGGAACCTTAAATGAAAGAATGATTCCATGAAAATAGGTTACCAGCAAAGAAAGAATTAAAAGCAATCCCAAACGGGGAAGCAAGGCGGGCAAAACAGAGCCATGCCACACAAAAAGCATTCTGAACCAGTGTTCCTTTTTTCTTATGATCATTTCTGAATGATAATTTTTTTTTTTAATTATTGTTTCACCGATCCAATGATAAGTTCAATAACCTGATAAGAACTTCTTGCCGATTTCTTTTCTCCTTCTGCAATAATTCTAAGCGGTCCTTTTTCTTTTGACAAAGGTTTTCCGTCTACAGAATCGACAATAATTACATTTTTGTCCTGAATAGAAGCATCAAGTTCTGCCAAAGAAAATAAAACCTGATATCCGTCGGCGGATTTTACTAAAACATATTTGGAAAGATTTTCTTTTCCGTGCAGTTCTTTTCCCGAAGGTACTTTGGCCATTTCAAGAACATCCTGAATGGGAACACCTACGTAAGAATGTAATTTTCCCTCTTTGTCTTTCATTGCAACTTCTTTTCGGGGCATTTTCGAAAGGTCAGACAAACTTAATTCCAAAGCCTGAGCAACTTCACCTAAAACCTTCAGTTTGAAACCGGTCTGTGCCGATAACAAACTGCAAAAAGAAAATATGACAACAAGAAACAGGCTTCTCATGACTATAATTTGTTTAATTTTTAAGATTATTCCACACTTGTTCCGGCTGCAGCAATGACATGATCGTCAATCTTTTTAAAAATATCCGGATCATGTTTGCGGATTTTGATGCGGACATATTTTGAAGCAGGCATATTGGCTCCGTTTACCACATTATTGATGGATACCAGAACGTTGGTTTCCGGAAAATAGGTCATGGTGCTTTTCTGAGGAATTGGATATTTTACAATAATGAAAAGAGGAGCAATTCTTTCGATTCCATCATCATAATTGAAAAGGTCTACATGATCGCCTTCTTTGAGGCCAGCCTTTTCAATATCTTTTTCGTTCATCATCACTACCCTTCTTTCATTGAAAATCCCACGGTAACGGTCATTCAGACCATAAACAACAGTATTGAACTGATCGTGTGTTCTGGTTGTTCCCATCAGATATTCGTCTTCTGCTAGCGAATTATCCGGTACGGCAGTTATATTGAAAGCCGCTTTTCCGGAATTAAATTCACTGTTGAAATTCCCGTCTCTTGGTCCGTTCGGAAGATAAAAGCCTCCTTTCTGCACTACTCTTTCGTTATAATTTTCAAACCCGGGAATGCATTGCTCGATATCGTTTCGGACAGCATCATAACTGTTGATAAATTTGTCCCAATCCACTACGGAACGCTCTCCCAGAACCGATTTTGCCATTCTGCAGGCAACATGCGTTTCGTTGATCAGATGCTCTGAAATAGGATCGAGAACTCCTCTTGACCATTCCACAACTCCCATTGAATTTTCTGTGCTTACATGCTGAAGCTCACCATTTATCATATCTTTTTCACTTCTGGAAATGACCGGTAAGATCAAAGCTTCTTTCCCATGAATAAGATGACCTCTGTTTAATTTTATAGAAACAATGACGGACATTTCTAATTTTCGCATTGCTTTCGCCGTAAAGGTCGTATCCGGTGCTGCCGAAAGGAAATTGCCTCCCATGCAGAACATAAATTTTACCTTTTCTTTATGCATCGCTTTCAGGGCATTTACAACATCATAACCGCCTTCTCTCGGAACTTTAAAGCCATAATATTCCTGTAATCTGTCCAGTTGTTCGGTCGTAGGATGGTGGTTAATAAGCAATGTTCTGTTACCCTGGACATTACTGTGGCCTCGAACAGGACAAACTCCTCCACCCTGGATTCCTATACTTCCTTTCATCAACAGGAGATTCACAATATTATAAATCATTTCCACACCATTGTGCTGCTGCGTGATTCCCATTCCCCAACAAATGATAATACGTTTTTTTGAGGCAATCATTTGTGCGGCTTCCCTTAGATTTTCAACCGGAATACCACATTCTTCTGATAAGAAATTGAGATCATATCGTTTTAATTCTTCCACTAATTCATTAAAGCCGGCAGTTTTATTCGTAATAAAATCATGGTCAAGAACGTTTCCCGGATTTTTAGCTTCTTCTTCCAGCACTAGAATTTGAAGTGCTTTTAGAAGTGCCATATCTCCGTTAATTTTTACAGGGAGGTATAAATCCGACAATTCATAAGGTTTATTAAGCAAAGCACGGACTTCCTGAGGATTTCTGAAACCTTTTAATCCCGCTTCAGGAAGGGGATTGATTGCCATGATCTTTGCTCCGTTTTTCTTTCCTTTGGTCAAAGCAGAAAGCATTCTTGGCGAATTGGTTCCCGGGTTCTGACCGATGATGATGATGAGGTCTGTATCATAAAAGTCTTCAAGCTTTACCGTTCCTTTTCCGATACCTATGCTTCTTGAAAGCGCATAACCGGAAGTTTCATGGCACATATTGGAGCAATCCGGAAAATTATTAGTTCCAAATTCACGGGCAAATAACTGGTAAACCCAAGTCGCTTCATTGCTTGCTCTTCCTGATGTGTAAAATATTGCTTCGTTTGGCGAATCAAGAGCATTTAGTTTTTCGGAAATTTTTGCAAAGGCATCATCCCAGCTTATCGGCTGATAATGTGTTCCCCCTTTCGGTAAATACATGGGTTCTGCAATTCGTCCCAACTGGCTGATTTCAAAATCTGTTAGTTTTGCTAAATCATATACTGAATTTTCCCTGAAAAAATCTGCACCGATCTTTTTAGAAGTGGCTTCTTCCGCTAAAGCTTTTGCACCGTTCTCACAGTATTCACCCAATTTGGAACGCTCATCATCCGGATCGGGCCATGCACAGCTTGGGCAATCGAAGCCATCAAACTGATTCATACTGAAAAGAGCTCTTCCTCCACGAAGAACAGATGCATTAAGCACCAACTGGTCCAATGAATGGATAACAGCAGGAACGCCGGCTGCCCAGGCTTTTGGCGGTTTCAGTTTCAAATCCAGCAATTTATATGGAGGTTCTGCAGAAGGTAATCTACTGCCCTCTTTTATTTTATCGAATGAATCTTTGTTTTCCATGATTTTTAAATTTTAAAAAATGAAAAAATTTAGCATTTTATATTCGGATTGGGATAATTGTCACTTTGATCTTCCAGCGTATTATCAATGCATACAAAATCCTTTTCTATTAAAATTTTCACCAATCCGGCTTGTCCGTCAAAGCCAACTCTGTCTGTGGAAATCCATTCATTTATCATAGCTTTAGGCATTTTCAGTACAATTCTGTTTTCGATGAAAACCGCTGAAAGCTCTTCGTTATCCGTTGTTTCGATAGAATAAATAAACGGACGGTCTACAAATTCTGTAAAGCTTGAGATGCTTCCGTTTTGTCCTAATTCTGCAACTTCGGATTGGGTTAGACGAAATCTTATTGAGTTGTCTTTAATTCTTATTTTCATAACAAATTTTCAATTTTAAAATGGCTGCCGGAATGGTAAATATTAAACCTGTTATCCCGTAGAAAGCCTAATAAAGTGATATCAAATTCTTTTGCAAGATCTATTGCCAGACTGGATGGTGCTCCTATTGCTGCAACAATCGTAATTCCTGCCATTGCTGCTTTCTGAATAAGCTCGAAGCTGGCTCTTCCGCTCAGAACCAAAATTTTATTGTCGAGAGGAAGCAAACCTGCAGATAATGCATATCCTATAAGTTTATCCAATGCATTATGCCTTCCTACATCTTCACGCAGTGCCAAAAGATTCCCTTTCAAATCAAAGATGCCGGAAGCGTGAATACCACCTGTAGTACTAAAATTGTTCTGGAATGACTGCAGTTTTTCTGATAACTGATACAAAATTTCCAGGGAAACTGTTGTGTTATCTTTTTTATGATTATGAAAAGTGCTCACTGTTCTTATGGATTCAATGGAACCTTTTCCGCATACACCGCAGCTGGAAGTGGTATAAAAATTCCTGTCGGCTTTCATAAGTTCAGGAACAAAACCTTCTGTAAGCTCAACAATGACAACATTTTCGCTGTTCCTGGAACATTCCACCTGTGGAGAATATATGCTTTTAACATGTTCACGGTCGGAAATAATTCCTTCTGTGAATAAAAACCCTGCAGCAAGTTCTGCATCATTTCCGGGAGTCCGCATTGTTACAGAGATATTTTTAGTCTCTTTTTTATCTGCTACATGATAACAAACCCTTATTTCTAAAGGTTCTTCTACAGAAACATCATCCGTATAAGGAAAACTGCTGTTGTCCTTAACTTTGACAATTTCTATCTGTTTTACCGACTTATTTAATAACAAATGAGTTTTCATAATTTAATAACTGGTATAGTAAAGGTACAAAATTTTGTTCCTCAAATTACGGATGTGCGGAAACCCATTCTTCTCCATTCTCAAAAATTTCTTTTTTCCAGATGGGAACAGTTTTTTTAATATTTTCAATCATATAGCTGCACGCATCAAAAACAGAATTCCTGTGACCATCGCTCACTACTATTATAATGGCTGCATCTCCGGGAAATAAAATTCCTGTGCGGTGATGAACTACAATATTTTTTACCGAAAATAAATAAATGGCCTTATCTGCTATTTTCTGTATTTCCTTAACTGCCATAGATTCGTAGCACTCATATTCCAGACGAATGACAGATTTACCTTTGGTATGATTCCGTACTGTTCCTATAAATGAAGCTATTCCTCCACACGCAGGATCGGAAGCAAGGGTAAAACAATCTGTAAGATCCAGTATATTCTCTGTTATTTTAATATCAACCATATCTGTTATCCGCCGCTTACCGGAGGGATTATTGCTATTTCGTTAGACACTGTTACGATCTGATCATCTTCCGCATATTCATCATCAACGGCAATAAAATAAGATTTTAATCTTTTCAGTTCCGGAAAATCTTTTTCCAGAAGCTCCTTGAGTGCTTTGACGCTTGCCCCTTCGTTTATTTCTATTTCTTTTTCTGATGTTCCGAAAATATCTTTCGTTATTCCGAATGCTAATATTTTAAGTATCATTTTTAACTTTAACTAATTACCAATATTTTATTAAAACATTTATCCCGGCTACCAAAACAAGGACAGCTGTCATTCTTTTGATGACCAAAGGATTCCATTTCAGGGACATCCTGGAACCGATCTGCCCACCGATGAATACGGCAAAACATAAACACAGGATACTGAAATAATCGATGTCTGAAGATAATTTGGACAACTGCCCGAAAATACCCGAGACTGAATTTACCAAAATAAAAACGCTTGATGTTGCTGCAATTTTTCTTGGAGTATCCCATTTCATCAGATTTAACAATGGGGAAAGAAAAATTCCGCCGCCAATGCCTACCAATCCTGATAAAAATCCGATTCCACCGCCTAAAAATCCGTTTCTGAGTACAGAATTTCCAGTATTTTCTGAAATATCTCCGTTATTTTTCGTGTCTGTTTTTATCCATAATAAAAGGGCTGCAATGATTAAAGTAATTCCCAAAGTCAGAAAGAAAAATTCCTGGCTGATTTTTAAAACAGCTCCGAGATAAGCCATAGGAACACTTATAAGCGTAAGAGGCAGTATTTTTTTCAACTCGACCTGTTTATTTTTGATGTAAATAAATACGCTACCTATTACTACAATAATATTACAAATAAGCGCCGTTAAACGTATTTCCTGATAAGGAAAACTGTACATTGCCAGAACTGCAAGGTAGCTGGAACCACCACCAAACCCTACAGATGAATAAATAAAAGCGATGATGAAAAAAAATAAAAAAATTTCCCAGTGCCCCATATATCTGCGGAATTAAATTTCTTACAATAATACTCATTTTTAGGGCGTCATACGAAGGTATAATAAAAAGTTTCTACCGTAATTTGTGAGAAAAATATTCTGGATTGTTTATTTTATAAAACCACCCTCACTATCCCAACAGCATTTATTAAATTTGATAAATTAAATCTATACACCCATCTCAATGAATAATACTTTTTCTACTGATCATAATGCTCAAAATGTTACAGATTATCCGAATAATAACACCTATTTTTTAGTTTGGAATTTTAAGGACAACGTTGATCCTGATAAGATCAAATCGGTTTTCCAAAGAGTTTGTGCTTTGATAATTAATCTGAATAATTCGGCACTTGACCGTTTTCCGGATTCCAAAGCCAGCTGTGTAATGGGTATTGGGTATGAAGCCTGGTATCAACTGGAATTGCCTCAACCGCTGCCTAAAGAATTTAAGAAATTTCAGGAAATAAAAGGTGGCAAACATACGGCAGTAAGTACGAAAGGCGATCTGCATTTTCACATCCGAGCTGATGAAAAGAGCTTTGCTTATGATATGGCTTCTATAATTTCCGGATATATGAAGGAAATAGCGGATTATAGTGTTGAGGTTCAGGGATTCCGTTATTGGGACAGCCGGTCTATCTTAGGCTTTGTTGACGGCACTGAAAATCCGCATGGCAAAGACCGTGATCATTTTGCCATTATAGATGATTCTGATCCACAATATGAAGGAGGAAGCTATCTTTTTGTACAGAAGTACATCCACAACCTCAATGAATGGAAATCGCTTTCTGTGGAAGAACAGGAAAAAGTTATAGGCAGGTCCAAAGACCATGATATTGAAATGGATGATGATGCAAAACCCAAAAACTCACATATCGCATTAGCGAATATCGGCGATGATTTTAAGGTTGTGCGTGACAATATGCCTTTCGGAAGCGTAGCAACCAATGAAATGGGAACCTATTTTATCTGTTATGCCAGCACATTCAGCACGGTTGAAAAAATGCTGACCAATATGTTCATCGGTAATCCGCCCGGAAATTATGACCGCATTCTTGATTTCAGTAATGCAAAGACGGGAACATTATTTTTTGTTCCTAGTATGGATATGCTGGATGGATTTTCGGGGTAAATTATTGGATTAAATTATTATATTTATATATTATGTAAGGTGTTCGAAGAAGCGTCTGTATTGTCTCAACTTGTCAATTATGACTTTTTAAACTTTGACATGTTCTTTTTTAATAACTGTTCTTATCAAAAAAATATACGGAGAAAAAATACTCATGTAAATATTTTCCACGGCGCTTGCAAAATCCAATGCAGCATCGGGATTTTTGTTAGATAACAATTTCGTACTTCGTAAAATATTTATGAAAAGGCAGAAGCCAATCGAAGTCTAATTATTTCAACTTCGATTATTTAAAATTAGACTGCAAAAAAGTTTACAACTATTAAGAAAGTAAATGCTAAATTAGCTATAACCAATTCTTATTTAATTTGGCTCAAACGAACCAAATAATCGATAAAACTTTTTGAAGATATACTGGTATATACTGGTCAATGTCACACGCCAGTATTGTTTAATTGTACAATTCTCCAATATGATAAAATTAAATTTAATAACATTATCTAACATGGCCAAAGCCTTTTTTAATCATAATGTTATACATAATCGCTTATTATTGCGTCATAATTATTTTTCTCTTTTTCTTTAGCAGAACTTAATTTAGGTAACATAAACTCTTAGATTCTTTATTTTCTTTAGGCGAAATTCCCCAAAAATAAATCCTCAATATAGCATCTGTATATTCATCCCTTTAGCTTTCTTATACCAACTCCTTCTTTTATCAGCTGTTGAATATTATGATTAGTACTTTTATGATATGCACGATAAGAATAGTTCCCAATGAACTTCTTGTTGCATTTTTTGCACTTATAGCGCTGCTTATTTTGTAATGTTATTCCTGCCTTGATACAGTAGTTGTAATTACAGTGAATACATTGATTCCGCCGTTTATTCATAATGATTTAAAGTAAATTAGTAACTCCACATCTGAACTATCTGGTATAAGATTAATACATTCCGGAATCGCTATTTTGCTTTTTTAGTCGGCAAAAATAAAAACGATGAATTATAGTACATCGTTTTTTATTATATCTTTATATAGTATTGATAATCAATGAAGTTAATTAAAAACTCCACATCTGTATCATTACCCAAAAACAAAAAACCCTTCAAATCATAAGATTTAAAGGGTTTTGTAATAATTTGCATTTCTGCTTGCGATCCGGACGGGACTCGAACCCGCGACCTCCGCCGTGACAGGGCGGCATTCTAACCAGCTGAACTACCGGATCAATTTTTTGAAAAGTAATTGATGAAACTTTATGCGATCCGGACGGGACTCGAACCCGCGACCTCCGCCGTGACAGGGCGGCATTCTAACCAGCTGAACTACCGGATCTCTTGCCCAACAAACTAAGAAAACTATCGTCGTTTATTGTGGTTGCAAAAATACAACAATAATTTACAACTGCAAATAAAATTTAAAAAAAAACGCTCTCCGTAAGGAAAAGCGTTCATTTTCAATTATATTAATTTCTTATAAGTAAGCATTCAGCTTTTCAGCGATGACTTCTTTTGGTGCTACACCAACGATTTTATCTACAACTTCTCCGTTTTTAAAAATTAAAACGGTAGGAATATTTCTGATTCCGTAATCAACAGAAATCTGCTGATTGTTATCAACATCTACTTTACCTACCAAAGCTTTACCTTCAAAGTCAGCGGCTACTTCTTCGATAATTGGTCCAAGCATTCTACAAGGTCCGCACCAAGCTGCCCAAAAGTCAACTAAAACTGGTTTATCTGAATTCAATACTGTTTCCTTAAAGGATTGATCTGTAATTTCTACTGCCATGATTTCTTTTTCTTTATTGTTTTGTTAAACAAAATTACAAAATTTAATTCTTGTTTCTTCTGTTGATTATCTATGTAAACTATCAGCTTTTTCTATAACAAATTGCTGCCCTATTTCTTCTAACGCACTCACAAATGCATCAATATCAGACTTTTTTGTAAAATGACTGAACGACACTCTTACCGGTGTAGAATTCTCCAAATCATCTTCTGACAAAACAGACATCAACACCATTGAAGGTTTTGCTGCGCCAGAACTACACGCACTTCCCTGCGAAATGGCAATTCCTTTCATATCCAATTGCAATCCGATTAATGGATTTTTATATGGAAGCAGAAGATTCAAAACGGTGTATAAACTGCTTTCGTCAGCACTTCTTCCATTGAATTTTACGCCAGCAATTTTTTCTTTTAATTGCTGAATGGTATAATCCTTAATATCCTGAATATGATTTTTATAGTCTTCCATTTTCTCCTGAGAAATCTCCCAGGCTTTTCCTAAACCTGCGATTCCAGTCACGTTTTCAGTTCCTGCTCTCAGGCTTCTTTCTTGAGGTCCACCCGTAATAATGCCTTTCAATCCAGATGCTTTTCTGATAAATGCAAAACCTGCACCTTTTGGCCCGTGGAATTTATGTGCGCTGCAAGAGGCAAAGTCCACTGGAATTTTAGAAAAATCCAAATCCAAGTGCGCCATTGTCTGAACCGTGTCCGAATGGAAAAGTGTATTATTTTCCTTACAAAGATGAGCCACTTTTTCGATATCGAGAAGATTTCCGATTTCGTTGTTGGCGTGCATCAATGTTACTAGAGTTTTTTTGTCTGATGCCTTTAAAGCTTCTTCTAATTTATTCAAATCAAAGTCGCCCTTGGAATCTGGTCTTAGGTAAACCAATTCTACACCTTTCAACTTTTTCATTTCAAGGCAGGTTTCAGCTACACATTTGTGTTCCAAAGCCGAAGTGATGATTCTCTCTACGCCCAAATAATTGACTGCAGATTTGATAATCATATTGTTAGACTCGGTGCCGCAAGATGTAAAAACGATTTCGCCTGGAGTCACTTTCAAAGAATCGGCAATCTTTCGCCTCACTTCTTCCAAAATGGTTTTGGCTTCCTGTCCCAGACTGTGCGTGGATGACGGATTGCCATAATTGAATCTTAAAACATTCACCATACAGTCTATCACCTCATCGTCCAGAGGCGTAGTTGCTGCATTGTCGAGATAAATTCTTTCCATTTTTAATTAGATTTGAAGCCGAAATTGGTTCGGATTTTTAAAGCTACTAAATTAGTGAAAAAATCGATAATGCGATTCATTTGCGAATCTGAACATCGCTTTGTCTCCGGAAGTATCTCCGAAAGCGATGACTTTATCAAATTTCTTGTCGCCGATTTCCCGTTTTATGCGGTTTACTTTCTCCTCTTTGTTGCAATTATTCCCAACAAAATTCCCCGTAAAAATATCATCTTTAAATTCCGCTTGTGTAGAAAGCAAAGTCATATTGAATTTCTCTGCAAAAGGTTTCACCCAAATATCTAACGATGCAGAAACGATGTAAGACTCCGTATTTTCTCTATCGATATTGTTGATGAAATCCAAAGCATTTTCTCTGAATAAGCTTGGATAATTTTCTTCAAAAAACTGTTTGGTTTTTTTTTCGATTTGATATCTGGATTGTCCTCCCAAAATTGATGAAATGAAACTTTTCTTTACCGCTTCAGCATCTGCTAATTTTAACTTCAACAAAGCAAAAAGTGGAACGTGCTTCAGAAACTGAAAGGAATATTTCGCCGGGGCATAAAACTTCAAAAACAAAAACATTGTGTCTTTGTAGGTTAAAGTTCCATCGAAGTCAAATAAATATAGTTTTTTCATAATATGTGGGAAGATGGAAGTTGGAAGATGAATTGTCAAACTTCCATTTTCCAACTTTTTATAGCTTCAATTTCTTAAATATAAACTCAGGGATATTTCTGATTATCATCATAATAATTGCCCAAATTGGTAAAACGTAAGCAACGTCTTTTTTATTTTTGTAAGCTTTATAGATTCCCTTCGCAGCTTTTTTTGGAGAAGCGGTAAGCGCTGGATTCAATGGTAAACCTTCGGTCATTTTTGTATCCATAAAACCTGGTTTTACCGTCAGAACGTAAACTTTTTTATCGAAAAGATAATTTCTCAATCCACTAAGATATGCTGTTAAAGCTGCTTTTGCACTTCCGTAGATAAAATTGCTTTGTCTTCCTCTTTCGCCAGCGACGGATGATAAAACTATCATTGTTCCGGTTCTTTTGGATTCCATTTTCTTGGCAAAGAAATTGAGGACAGGAACCAATTTTGCATAGTTGACATCTATGATTCTCTCCGTATTTTCATCGTCATAAAGTCCTTCTTCCGTACTCAAACCCAAATAACCGGAAGCACAAAATAAAACATCAGAATTGACATTTTCCAAAGTCTTATAATCGATTTCGCTCATCAAATCCAAAGGAATAATCTCCGAATGCTGAAAAAACTTTACCTGAATGTGACCTGCAAATTTCTCCGTCGTTTCCGGATTGGAACTCAACAAATAAATGGTTGGGAATTTTTCGCCTTTTGCAAGACATTCTTCTACAAATGCTTGTGCAACTTCGGAATTGGAACCAAGAACAATCATATGAATTATAAATTATGAGTTATGAATTATTATTGACAATTCTTTTATGCTGAAGCGATACAAACTTCGAAGAATCAACGTTTTGAAGGTAATTTGTAAGTGAAGAGCGGCTCATACTGTCTTTAGTCAAATAAATTCTTCCGCCGAAATTTTCTACAATCGTGTCTAATTGGTCAACTAATTTTCTCAAACCTTTATTCACTTTAAAATCCAAAGCCAACGTGTAACCTTCGACTGGGAAAGAGTTATAAGCCTGTGGATTATGTTTCCCAAAAAGCTTTAAAACCGCCAAAAAAGAGCCGTTTCCACTCTTTGCAATCGCATCCAGAATTTGTCGCATTCCTTCTTTTCCATTTTCTTTTGGGATGACCATTTGATATTGGATGAATCCACTTTTTCCGTAGATTTTGTTCCAGTCATTGATGACATCCAGCGGATAAAAAAACGTTTCGTAATCAATAAAATTATTAAGTTGTTTCTTGGTTTGCTTGTTATAATAAAGGAAATTAAAAATTTTAATACTCAAAGAGTTAAGAACAAATCCAGGAAAATAAAACGGAATTGTTGGCTTTGGTTTTTCTTTCAGCTTCAATTTTTTCTTTTGAAGATTTGATGGCAATTCAGCTTTCAAAGCGTGTTCGCCTCGCATCAGAATTGAGCGGCCCAAGTTTTTTCCTTTTTGAAAACAATCAATCCAGGCGACATTGTACGTCCAATCTTCGCTTTCATCAAATAATCGGAAAACCTCATCCAGATTTTCTGCTTTGATACTTTCCTGTCTTATGTAAGCAGATTCTATATTTTTCAGTTTGAACTTGGCTGATAGAATAATTCCCGTTAACCCCATTCCGCCAATCGTTGCCCAGAATTTGTCTGAATTTTCTTCGCGTGAACAAGTGATGACTTCTGAATTTTCATTAATCAATTTGAACTGAATAACGTATTCAGAAAAGCAACCTTCTGCGTGGTGATTTTTTCCGTGAACATCGGAAGCAATTGCACCTCCAACGGAAATATATTTGGTTCCGGGCGTGACGTAAAGAAAATAACCTTGCGGAACAGAAACTTCTAAAACCTCCGACAAAAGAACGCCGGATTCACATTCGATAACACCATTGATTCTGTCGAAAGAAATAAATTTATTGAGTCTTTTGGTGGAGAAAATATGTTCACCAAGCGACGCATCGCCATAACAACGACCGTTTCCACGGGCAATAACTTCATTGTTATTTCTTACAAATTGCTTGATTTTAGAAATAGAATCATCCGACCTCATTTCCTTTTCTACAATGGGGAAATTTCCCCAGTTGGTAATTTTCTGTACAAAATTCGGCTTCATCTTTTGGTTTTGATATGATTTAAAAATTGAATTATTTGTTTCATTAATTCATTTTCAAATATTTTAATTTATTTCTTAAAATAGATTTGTAGAAGGAAGACGATTACCCAAAGCAAAATAGTGATTTGAATATACCGGTCTTTATAAACGATTTTGGTTGGCGATTCGGTTTTGTTGTAAACCAGAGTTTGCTGCAAATATCTCAGGAAAGCAAACACTACGAAAATCACCGTATAAAAAACTCTCGGATGAAATCTCGCCTGAACTTCCGGTGACAATGTAAACATCAAATAACAGATAATCGCTAAAGTACAACTGATGGACAATGCAATATCTGCAAACTGAACATTGTAACCATCCAAAGATTTTCTGGTTTTTCCTGAAATCTGAGCATTAATCAATTCTCCTCTTCTCTTTCCGATTGCTAAAACTAGCGCTAGGACAAAGGTCAGCAAAATGGCCCAATTCGTAACGATAACACCAGTAACATAACCGCCAGCCAAAACTCTTAGCACAAATCCGATCGCTATGATGCAGATATCGACAATTGCAACGTGCTTCAGTTTAAATGTGTAGAAAAGATTCATCACAAAATAAAATGCGATGATGACCCCTAACTTCCAAAAGTTGGTCTGGAAAATATGATTCCCAATGAAAATAGAACTTACTGATAATAGAATCAGGAACGCCAATAAAATGATGGCACTGCTTTTAGAAACTGCGCCACTTGCTAGAGGACGATTTTTCTTTTCCGGATGTTTTTTATCCGACTCGATATCAAAATAATCATTAATGATATAAATAGAACTCGCTGTAAAAGAGAATACTAAGAAGGCAAAAATACTCTCGTAAAATAAATGACTATTGGTAATTTTGCCAGAAAAAAACAGAGGAGCAAAAACAAATAAGTTTTTAACCCATTGTTCTACTCTTATTAATTTTAAATAATTCTTCATCCAATGTTTATAATTCTACAAAAATAGCATTAAAATAAAAAAACCGCAAATTGCGGTTTGTTATTTATCTTAAAATGAATGATTATTAATTTGACTTCGCGTCATTAATCATTTTTTCATTCGCTGTGATGGCAAATTCTACACGTCTGTTTTGTGCTCTACCAGCATCTGTGTCGTTAGAAGCAACCGGACTTGATTTACCTAAACCTTCTGTGAATAATCTTGAAGAAGAAATTCCATTAGCTATGAAATAATTTTTCACAGCATTTGCTCTTTGACCAGAAATTTTCAGGTTCACCGCATCTGTACCAACACTGTCTGTGTGACCATAGATATTGATATTTGTATCAGGATTGTTTCTTAAAACTGTTACCAACTTATCAAGGTTAGTTTTTGCAAGAGTTGTCAAGTTTGATGAATTAAAATCAAAGTTCACTGTATTTTCGTGCAAAGTAACTTTGATACCTTCACCAACTCTTTCCACTTCAGCGCCCGGCAAAACTTCTTTAATTTCTTTAGCCTGCTTATCCATTTTGTTACCGATAACACCACCAGCAACGCCACCTACGACACCACCAAGAACAGCTCCAAGAGGTGCATTTCCACCTTTTCCGATGTTATTTCCTAAAATCCCTCCCAGTACAGCACCTGCTGCAGTTCCGATTGCAGCGCCTTTTTGAGTATTATTTGCATTTTGAACAGCCTCGCAACTTGTTAATAAAAGTGAGCCTGAGATAAAAAATGCTGCTATGTTTGATTTAGTTAATTTCATTATATGTATTTTATTGATTATTTAGAAGTTCTTACAAAGTTATAACGTACGTCCATTGGAGAACCGTCGGCGTTTAAAGATTGAACCAATGTGAAACTGTTTTCAGTTGGGCTTTCCAATCTCAGCATATAACCTGCGGACACTCTTTTAGCTTTTTCGCCTTCTCCTACTTTTTTAATAGACACATTATTGTATTTGTCTACACTGAAAGTAATAGCCTGCGTTTTCATTGGACAAGAACCGCCTCCGTTTAGAGAATAAGTTCCAGTGTAATTATTTGGGATTAATTTCCAAGAACTGCCTACAAAGCAATTGATATCTGCACCTTCGTCAAATGGTTTGATGCTAAATGATTTATTATAATCTACATTAGCAATAGTCCATTCACCTTTTAGTTTCATAACTTCAGCACGTACTGATTGTGCTTGACCTGCGCTAACACTTCCGTCAGAAGATGAAGCATTTTTAGTAGATGAACAAGAGGTTGCGATTAATGCGATACCTGCTATTCCTAAAATTAATTTTCTCATAGTTTAATATTTAAATGCTAAGTTATTATAAAAAACTATGCCAAATATCAAAAAAGAAAAAATCTGAGAAATTCTCAGATTTTTTCTTTTTATAAAGTTGAAATTGATTAAAGTTTAGTTTTATCAATTGACTTGTGTGTTTTCTGTTTTTTCACAGATTTTTTTACAGAATTAGAAGATGAGTTGGCTCTGTAAAAATTACTGTAAGCATATTCTGCAGCTTTTGCTACATCTATCACACCTCCAGATCTTGACAAATCGCTGAAACCATTTGTAGCACTGGCATTTGAAGTTTTAACCAAAGATTCGATGATTTGTTCTGGTTTAAGATTTGGCATATACGCTAATAAAACAGCAGCAGAACCAGCAACTACAGGCGACGCCATAGAAGTTCCTTGCAGATATTCATATTTTCCGTCTGGAACTGTGGAATAGATTTCTGAGCCTGGTGCGAAAACATCCACCATTTTTTTATCATAATTCGAGAAGCCAGATTTCAATGCATTGGCATCATTTGTATTAGATCCGACTACAATCATATTGTTGATGAAAGGTTTTTCATCTGATTGAGATTTGAAATTAGTTGGGAAATATTGGTGTTCTGCTATATCTTCATTTTCATTACCCGCAGCTTTTACCAAAAGAACACCTTTGCTTTCTGCATATTTGAAGGCCTCCCAAACTACATTTTTACCAGGCGAAACAGGTTTTCCGAAACTCATATTAAGAATTTTCGCACCGTTATCTACAGCATAACGAACAGCATTTGCGACGTCTTTGTCTCTTTCGTCACCGTCTGGAACCGCTCTCACGGTCATAATTTTCGCTACTTTGGAAGCAACACCATATTGAGTTTCTGAACCGTTAACCAACCCTGCGATAATCCCTGCAACGTGTGTTCCGTGTTTCGCATCCGGACCTTCATAATGGTTGTTTCCGTAATTTTTCTCCGAGTAATCATCATAGTTGTCACCAACAATTTCTTTTCTTGGGTCAAAATCTAAATTATACCCTTTCTCAGCCTGTGGCGTGAAATAATCCAACGCTTCTTTCATTTGCGCCTTCAAATAAGTTTCTACCTCCGGAGCAGGTTTTCCCGCTACTTGCGGGTCACCAGCCATCTGTGCCAAAACCTGCATTGCCATTGCTTCTTTTTGGTCAGCAGGTTTTATAGTTGCCAGGTTTTCTTTTGTCAAAGTTTTATTTCCTAACAATCTAACCATATCAGGAATTGCATTGTTGATCATTGTATAAAGTTGTACACTTTGCTTTGCTTCCTGACTTTTCTTGGAGAAAACATCTTTGGCTTTCATATACATTGCAAAGTCTTCCTGCATTTTTGCCTGATTTTCTTTGTTTTTTGCAGAATCATCACCTTCAAAAACAGATTGGTATTTTTTTACCACTCTTGTTACCTCCATATTATCAACATCGATATCGCCATTTTTGCCTCCAATGAAATTCCAGCCGTAAACGTCATCTACGTAACCGTTTCCGTCGTCATCTTTTCCGTTGTTTGGGATCTCGTTGGGATTTTTCCACATATTTTTTACCAATCCCGGATGATCCACTTCTACGCCACTGTCCAAAACGCCAACAACTACTGTTTTAGGTTTGAGACCTTTGGATTCTAAAAATTTATAGGCATTTTCTGTGTTCACACCGTAAACTTTGGTCGTCGCATAATCTTTGTGATACCAGGTTTTCAGATCTTTGTCTTTTTCCGGAGCAGCTGTTTGGGCTGTTAATGTTGCAAAACCGGCATAAAAGGCAGCCGCTATCAATAAATGTTTCATAAGTAAATTTTATTGTTTTTATAATCATATGGAATCGCAAATATTGACAGAAAACTGTTATAAAATTGTTCTGACAGCGATTTCATATTATAATAATTTCTAAATTAAAAAAATTGGCAATTAGTTTTTATTGATATTTTTGATATAAGTCAAAGTTTCTGGTCCGATGTTACAAATCAAATCCAAAATCGATAAATCTTGTATAAATCCGTTTTTGTCGGAAAAGCTTTGATAATATTCGGGCATCTCGTATTCTGATTCGGATTTGGCTGAGAATTGTTCTCTGAAATCTTCTGCATCCGGATTTCTAAAATATTCCGTGGTCAATTCGTATCTTTTTTCGGCTTTCAGAATAGCAAGAATGATACCCAAAGCTTTGAGATTGAACTCCATTAATGAATTTACTTTTATTTCGAAAATCGTTTTCAGTTTATCTTCATAATATTCGAAGTAAGGCGTGCTTTGGTAAGCCGTTTTAATGGATTTCCAGTGGAGTTTTTGCCAATCTTCAACATACGAAATTTCCGTATCCCTGAATTCTCTTTTCCCCGTGTGTTTGATTGGAATAATCAATGCTAATTTTCCGTTGGCGCCGTAAATGGCAGTGCGATTTCTGTAAGTCTGCTTTGGAAAATTCTCGAATTGCTCGAATGATATTTCGTTTTCAGGATTCATAAAAACGGAGAACCACGAAATGGGTGGCAAATAAAATATTGGTAAAAGAATCTTGTTGTTCATATCTGTTTAAACTAAAAAACTTTGTTGAAACCCGGGAGCCTCAACAAAGTGTTGTATTTTGATTTGGAAAACCAATCCCCTAGCCCCGATAGAAACGGCATCCTTTTTTTGCTGGTAACCAATATTTCTATTGAGAACTAAACTTTCCTAAGCAAAAAAAGATATAGTGGATAGCGGGAAATAGCTCCTAATTATGTTACTCTTCTTCTTTTTTCTTGTTGAATAATTTGGCGAAATAGTCCCAGCCAAAGAATAAAACGAGGATAATCACGGCCACCCACCAATAAGATGTTTTGTTGGCTTCGCCGGTGTTGGTTGCTTTGAACATTCTGTCCCAACGGATTTTCTTGCCCGGCGCCTGATACGTAGAACTTGCATCTGAGAACAGACCTTCTACACTCATCCAAGTGAACATCGGTCTTCCCACGATATTTTCTTCCGGAACGACTCCGAAAAACCTGGCATCCAAAGAAGCATCACGATTGTCTCCAATCATCATATAGTAATTCTGCTTGATGGTATATTGGTTGGTTTCCTGACCGTTGACGTAGATTTTTCCGTTCTTGTTTTCGAGTTTGTTGTGCTCGTACTCGGAAATAATCCATTTGTAAGTTGGAAGCGTTTCCTGATCCAGTTTTACAACATCGCCTTTTTTAGGGATTCTAAGTGGTCCGTACCAATCCTGATTCCAAGGTTTGTTGATTGGATAGATGGATTGTGTGGTGTCTACATTTTTGGTGTAGGCTGTTTTATCAGCATTCAATTTGAATCTTACGGCAGCTTCTCCTTTTTTCTCTATCATCTCGTGCATCTCGATCACTTGAGGAAGCGCTTTGATTTCTTTAGCGGTCTGGTCTGTCAAACCTTGAAAAGCGTAGATAAATCCTTGGTTGGTTTGATTTTCCTGAACCGGAAGGAAACCAAATGTTTTGTATAATTGAGGAATATCCAACTGCGAACCTGTTGTCACCAAATAACCGTGCTGCTGATACTCGTCGCCTAGAATTTTTTCTGGTGCGTTGTTTACAAATAATCTTCCTACACGAAATTCAATTACGTCGCCAGGTGTTCCGATACATCTTTTTACATAAGGATCTTTTCTGTCAATCGCGGTGTGAACGGAATCTTGCGGATAATTGAAAACTACGATATCATATCTCTTAATTTCATCATAAGCTGGAAGTCTCAGATATGGTAATTTCACGGCATCAACATAAGATTTTGGATCGTCTTTTGGGTTTCCTTTTTGACCGGAATCAAAAATAGTTCCCTGCAAAAATGGCAAAGCTACGGGTCTCATTGGCATTCTGTAACCATAAGCCCATTTATTAACGAAAAGGAAATCTCCAACTAGCAAAGTTCTTTCCATAGATCCTGTCGGAATTCCGAAAGGTTGTGTAATGAAAGTGTGAATCACTGTTGCAAAAACGACAGCGAAAGTCACTGATCCCAAGAAAGTTTCTTTTTTCTTGTTTTCTTCTTCCTCTTCTTCGGTTTCTACTTCCGGATTTTTACCATAATTAACGGTTGCCATAAAAATGAAAGGCAAAATCACGGTCAGGAAACCATTTAAAGCGCCTCTTTTTCCAAATTTCTTCATCAATAAAATATGGAAAACGGACATCATAATCGGGCCGACAATCGGAAGATAAGACAAAATCGCCCACCATTTGGAGTGATTGGTCTCTTTCAGAATAATCAGATAATTATAAAAAGGTATAAAAGAAAATAATGGATTGTAACCCATTTTCTTGAATAACTTCCAAGTTGTAAGTCCCATCAAAATACTGATGATCAGGACATAAACTGTATAAGTAATAATGTAATTCATATTTTAGCTTTTGGCAATAGGCAATTAGCTTTTTTGCTGATTTTTATAATTAGTTTTTGATGTCAGGTTTTTGTTACAGTTTTTAAAGACCTAAAACGTCTTTCATAGAAAAAATACCTTTTTTGTCAGCAATCCACTCCGCTGCGATCACTGCTCCCAATGCAAAACCGTTTCTGTTGTAAGCGGTATGCTTGATTTCGATTTCATCCACTTCAGATTTGTAGAAGACGCTGTGGGTTCCCGGAACTTCGTCTTCACGGATGGCAAAAATCCCCAACTCTTTATCTTTGGTTTCATCTAATTTCCAAGCTTCGAAGTCAGAATTTTGGATGATGCCTTCTGCCAAAGAGATTGCAGTTCCACTCGGCGCATCCAGTTTATGAATATGATGAATCTCTTCTAACTGAACTGAATATTCATTGGTTTTTGACATCAGTTTTGCGAGATTTTCATTTAAAGCAAAGAATAAATTAACGCCCAGACTAAAATTGGATCCATATAAAAATGGCGTATTATTTTCTAAGGCTAATTTTTCAATTCCGGGTTTCTGAGTGAGCCAGCCTGTAGTTCCGCAGATTACCGGAATATGATTTTCGAGACATGTTTTTATATTTTGAAAAGCAACTTCAGGATTAGAAAATTCTATGGCCACATCTGCACCGTTTAGATTCTCTGCTGTTGGTGTTTCTTTCAATCTTGCAACTACTTCGTGACCACGGCTTTGAGAAATCTCATCAATGATTTTTCCCATTTTTCCGTAACCTATTATTGCTATTTTCATTTTTTAATTTGATTTTTTTTTAGAATCTGAAATTTAAACTAAGCCCTGCTTTGGATTGATAATTACTATATTGATCACTGATGATGGTCGGTGTCAAAGCCAGATCCGGATCATGTCGACCTTCGTAAAGATGCGCATCCACCACGGCATCCACAATATTCAGAATGTAAATCAATGCACTGATTCCGATGGCATAATCGCGCTGTCTTTTGGATCTGTCCTGGGCATTTCCCAAAACAATTTTATCAATACCGTTGATTCCTGAAAACTCGTGCGGAAGTCCATTGAGCTCTGCTACGAAGGCATTTCTGTAACGTTTGTATTGTTTGTCATTCCAAAGTGCAATGCCAACGCCTGTTCCTACAGCTCCCCAAACTAGTGGGATTTTCCAGTATTTTTTATTGTAATATTGACCTAAACCAGGCAAAACGGCAGAATACAATCCCGCTTTGGCAGGACTTAATTTCGTGATTTTTGCAGGCGCGTTGGTTTTTGAAATATCTTCAACAATCTGAGCTTCAGAGGATGGTTTGGCAGCAGGAATACTGTCTTTAGGCAGATTTTCTACGCGTATCGTATCATTGCGATTGACTTGTGAGAAAATCAAACAAAAAGAAAAAAACAAAAAAATTGAAAGTATTTTCTTCATCTATCTGATATGCGCAAGAATGCTTTCCAGCTCTTCTTCATTTTTAAAATCAAGGACAATTTTACCTTTTTTTCCATTCGCTGCAGTTTTGATTTCGACATTCACGTTTAGAATATCAGACAAATTCTTCTGCGCTTTTTTGACGTGATTGGGAACTAAGGTCTGCTTGATAACTTTTTCTTTTTCCTGAGGATTCTTCATCTGACCCGCCAATTGCTCAGCTTGTCTCACGTTTAATTGAAGCTCGATAATTTTATCAAATAACAACTGTCGTTTTTCATCAGAATCCAATCCCATAATTGCACGACCGTGACCAGCCGAAATCTGTCCGCTTCTGATCCCGTTTTGGATATCAGGCGTCAGCTTAAGCAAACGAACACTATTGGTAATTGTACTTCTTTCTTTTCCAACACGTTGGCTCAGATTTTCCTGAGTCATCCCAACCTCATCCAAAAGTCTCTGGTAAGTCAAAGCCACTTCTATCGGATCAAGATCTTCTCTCTGGATATTTTCTACCAAAGCCATCTCCAGTAAAACCTGATCATTAACCAAACGAATATACGCGGGAATAGAAGCTAAACCGGCAATCTTAGAAGCACGATAACGTCTCTCGCCAGAAATGATTTCGAATTTTTCGCCATCTTTTCTAAGTGTAATCGGTTGGATAATGCCAAGACTTTTGATAGATTCAGCAAGATCATTCAAGGCTTTTTCGTCGAAATAAGTTCTTGGCTGATTGGGATTCGGGTAGATATCGTCAATCGAAACTTCTACAATATTTCCGACTAAGGTTTTTGCACCTTCGTCTGAAGCAGAGTTGATATTTGTTTTGCTTTCAGCATTCAGAATCGCGCCTAGACCACGACCCATTGCTCTTGTTTTGTCTCTCATTTTATGCTAATCGCTAATCGCTAATGGCAAAAAGCTTTTTAATTTTTTACTAATTTTTCATTTTTCAGAAGCACTTCTTCTGCCAACTGAAGGTACTGAATCGCACCTTTGCTTTCTGCATCGTACTTCAAAATACTTTCTCCGAAACTTGGCGCTTCACTTAAACGGACATTTCTGCTGATAATTGTTTCAAAAACCATTTCCGGGAAATGAGAATTAACCTCTTCCACCACTTGATTGGATAACCTCAAACGGCTGTCGTACATCGTCAACAACAATCCTTCGATATCCAGATTCTGATTATGAATTTTCTGAACATTTTTTACCGTGTTCAATAATTTACCCAAACCTTCCAAAGCAAAATATTCACACTGGATTGGGATAATGACAGAGTCAGCGGCTGTCAAAGCATTGATTGTAATCAAACCTAAACTTGGTGCACAATCTATAATGATGTAATCGTACTCATCTTTAATCGGTTTCAGAGCTTCGCGCATCATATATTCGCGGTTGTCTTTATCTACCAGTTCTATCTCGGCAGCAACTAAATCGATATGGGAAGGAATGATATCCACATTGGGCGAACTTGTCGGCAAGATGCATTTTGATACCTCTGCACTGTGCTCCAACAAATTGTAAGTCGAAAAATTAACTTCCTCTACACCCAAACCAGAAGTTGCGTTAGCCTGCGGATCTGCATCTATCAAAAGGATTCTCTTTTCCAAAACACCCAAAGCTGATGCCAGATTAACGGCTGTTGTTGTTTTTCCAACTCCGCCTTTCTGATTCGCAACGCCTATAATTTTTCCCATAAAAATGAATTTAATCCCCAAAAATACAATTTTTTAACACTAAGAATGTTTTGAAAATCTCGACAAGTCGTTAAAGTATTGTTAATTAACCAATTGGCGAATAAAAAAATTATCCACATTTCAAATGGAAATGTGGATAATTATAAAAACTAAGTTAAATTAATTTCAATATTACATTGATAATCAATCTATTCGATTCTCATAGAAATCGGCATTCTGAAAGATGATCTTACGGTTTTACCATTCAGTTGTGCCGGTGTCCATTTGGATTTAATAGATTTCACGGTTCTTTCTGCTTCTTTGTTAAAATCAGAGTTTTGTCCATTGATTTTGATGTTAGAAATGCTTCCGTCTCTTTCCACAACAAAAGTGATTATGCCAGAAACCATTCCTGTGTGATCAATAGATTCTGTATCAAAATTTTGGGAAACTTTTTCACGAAACGCATTGATTCCTCCTTTAAAATCTGCTGCAACATCTACTTTTGTACCATCAACAACTATGTTTGGATCAACAACTGGAGTTGGAGGAACTGGAGCAGTGTATGGTACAGCGGTTGGCGGACCAGGAATTACCGGAGGCGCAGTGACCATCGTAGTTTCTGGTCCTGGAGAAGTTACGTTACTTACAGCTGCATTTTTTTTATCATCGTCAGTCGGCGCAGGTTTATCCTTTTTTACATTTCTAACTGGTGTATAGATTGGAGATTCCACAGTTTTAACTTTTGGAGGAATCACAACGGCTTGTGTTGGTTTTTTAATCTCAGGATTGTCAACATTATCCAATTTGACAACTATTGGAGGTGGCAAATCTTTGATTGTAACTTTAGTTTCAAATGCGGAAACCACTAATGGAATCACAGATAATGCTCCAAAGAAAGCTACACCAACCAATAATGCTTTTGTTAACTGTTGACTATATTCATTTCTAAGGACATAGGCGCCATAGGCTTTATTTCTGTTGGCGAAAACAATTTCGTCCATAGGATCTTTTCCGGTTGCTTGTAGTAGATTTTTCATAACGATAAAAATAAATTTAATTAAACTATTGACAATATTTTTTATTATTGTATGAAAACATATCAAATAACATTCCATTTTTCAGGTAAAAAATCAAGTATTATATGGATTACATAAATATTATTTAATTTTAAGTGAAAAATTATTAAACTTGTAAAGAAATATTAAGTAACTTAATTTGATGAAAATAAAATTGTTTTTGTGTTTTTTATGCAGTTTCTGGATGTCGGCCCAGGAAGGTTTTGTCTTGGAAAACGCTGATAAAACAATCATCAAATTCAAGCTCATTAACAATCTTATTTTCATCCCAATGAATGTAAACGGTGTAGAATTGAACTTTATGCTGGATTCCGGGATTGCCGAAACTTTGCTTTTCAGCCTGGAAAATAAGGAGGTTGATTTTAAAAATATTGAGAAAATCACTTTCAAAGGTCTGGGAGAAACAGTGAGTGTCGAAGCTTTGAAATCCATCAAGAATAATATCAGAATCGGAGATCATTTTATCGATAAATCTCACACTGTTTATATTGTTTTGGATGAAGATTTTAATATTTCTCAAGACATCGGCGTTCCGGTGAATGGGATTATCGGTTATTATTTCTTTAAAAACCATCCGATTGAAATCAATTATTTGAAAAAGACCATCACAGTTTATAAAGACAGTTCCAAGTTCCCGAAAAGAGTAAAAAGATTTGCAGAATTTCCGATGAGTGTAGAAATGAACAAACCGTATATGTTTGCAGACGTGGAAATGAAGCACGATAAAGAAAGTTCAAAACTTCTTCTTGACCTCGGAAATACCGATTCGGTCTGGCTTTTCCCGGCACTGATCAAAGATTTTAATTACAACAGGCCCAATATTGATGATTTTTTAGGGCGCGGTTTCAGCGGCGATATTTTTGGAAAACGAAGCAGAATCAATTCTTTATCCATCGGGAATTTTAAAATGAATAAACCGATTGCTTCTATGCCGGACGAGTTTTCTATCCAGCATCTGAAATTGATAAAGGACAGAAAAGGTTCTATTGGCTCGGAAATTCTCCGAAGATTTGCAGTCATATTCGATTATCCTGGGAACAAAATTTATTTCAAGCCCAACCAGCATTTGGATGATCCTTTTTTGATTGATGGAAGCGGATTGGAATTAAAACAAGACGGATTAGTCTGGGAAAAGGAAGAAGTAAAAGTGGAAACAGCGAAAAAGAATTCTGCAGGCGGAGAAATTAGTGTGATTGATAACAGCAACAATTTCCAGTATAAATTTTCATTAAAACCAATCTTCATTGTATCCGGAACCAGGAAAGATTCTCCGGCACAAAAAGCAGGAATTCTGAAAAATGATCAGCTCATCAGTATTGATAATAAAATAGCTAAGGAAATGACATTGAGCAAAATACATGCGATTTTAAAAACCAACATCAGCAGAAAAATAAAACTGGAGATCAAAAGAAATGGTTTACCGATGAAAGTCGACTTTACCTTGGAAGATCCAATCCCTTACATTGAGGAATAATTATTGAATGGCACTTTGAAAATAAAACTATGAGCGAAACCCTGAATCATATCCGAAACAGACCGAGATTCAAGCTTTACACGCATCTTTCTTTGGAGGAATATGAAGCCAATCTTCGGAAATATTTGGATGACAATAAAGATAAATTCTATGGCAACATCAATAAAGAAGTTGCAACCATCTATGTGAAGATGGAGGAAGATAATTATTGGAAACCCAATTTGGCTTTGCGGATTGAAAAAGAAGATGACACCACTGTTATCCGAGGAATTTTTGGACCAAGCTCTGCTGTGTGGACGTTTTTTATGTTTCTTTATTTTTTGTTCACGATTGCCTGGATGACTTTTTTCACACTTTATTATGTTGAAAAACAAATCAATACCAACAATTATCCCTGGGCTCTGCCTTGTTCTTTTGTGGTTTTAGTTTTCATTGCACTCACTTATTTTGCAGCGAGATTTGGACAATTGAAAGCTAAAAACGAAATGACGGAATTAAGAAAATTTGCAGAAGAATCTACTTTGCCTCACGAGAAAGATCTTTAAATTTTGGATTTCTCGATGAAATATTTGAACTTCAAACCCGCTTTCATCAATAGATACTGAAACGGTTTTTGTTTTTTGTAATATTTATCGATAAAGATGTTCATCGCTCCAAAAAAACGATTGAGGTAAACCTGATCCCTTACTGTGCTTTCGCCTTTATAATGCAGGATCGAATATTTGCCGTAATAAAAATTCTTGTAGCCTTTTCTGAGAATCGTGTAGCAAAGATCAATATCTTCTCCATACATAAAATAAGTTTCATCAAAACCGCCAACTTCCTGATACACTGATTTTTTCATCAAAAGATTAGCACCAGTCATAATCTCAACCTCAGCAATATCAAATTCACCAACATCATTTCGGTAATAGGTTTTGGTATTGTTGCTAAAAGATGTGAACAATTTCTCGAAAGAATTAACCAAAGCGGGAACTGATCTTTTACTTTCAGGCAAAAATTCGCCTTCAGCATTGTGCATTCTTAATCCTAAAGATCCAAATTTCTCTTTTGAATCGACGAAGTCAAGAATTTCTTTAAAATATTGACCTTCGATTTCCGTATCGGGATTCAGTATGTAAACATATTCTCCTTTTGCTGCGTCGACCCCAATATTATTCGCTTTTGAAAATCCTAAATTCTTTTCGAGACCAATGAAATTAACATCAGAAAATTCAGATTTTAAGGTTTCCCATTCTGAGTTTGGAGAATCATTATCAACCACAATAATCTCATATTCAAAACCTTGAAAATATTTTTTGATAGAAAGGATGCAATTTCTCAACAAATCCTTCACTTGATAATGAACAATAATGACACTTACTTTCATTAGCCGGCTTCGTTATATGCAGTTCTGTTGGTGATGGATCTTCCCAAAGAGATTTCATCGGCATATTCCAACTCATCTCCCACCGCAATTCCTCTGGCAATACTCGAAAATAGAACCTGAGAACTTTTGAATTTTTTATAAATATAATAGGCCGTTGTATCGCCTTCCATCGTTGCGCTGAGGGCAAAAATCAATTCCTTCACAACGCCTTGTCCAATTTTTCGTTCTATACTTCCGATTCTCAACTGGCTTGGACCAATGCCTTCCATTGGAGAAATCTTACCACCCAAAACCAGATATTTTCCTTTGTATTTTCCTGTATTTTCTATCGCCATCACATCTCTCACATCTTCTACAATGCAAAGCAGTTCGTCATTTCTCTTGTGGTCATTGCAAATATCACAGACTTCTGCGTCTGAGAAATTGTGACATTCTTTACAGTATTTGATATCTGTCACCAAGTTCTGAATCGCCGTTCCCAAGGAAACACCCTGAGAAACCGGCTGTCGCAAAAGATGCAATGCCAGACGAAGCGCAGATTTCCTGCCAATGCCGGGCAAACCTGAGATTTCTTCGACTGCTTTCGATAAAACTTTACTTGGATAATCCATTATTAAAAAACGAGATTCAAGAAGTGAGAATCAGGAGAGAAATTTTAATCTTTATTAATTTTTTCAAATGTCTGGAAACAGAAATCGTAGTCGTTTTTATCATCCTTGGAGTGACATTCTTCGTTTGTTTTCTGCCAGATTTTTGGATCTATTTTCGGAAAAAATGTATCAGCTTCAAAGTCGCCTTCCACCTTTGTGATTTCCAATTTCTCTGCTGCGTCCATTGTTTGTTTGTAGATTTCGCCACCTCCGATGACAAAGAAATCTTCATTGATTTTTTTAGCAAATTTCAAAGCTTCTTTCAAAGTAGAAACAATCAGAATACCTTCCTGAAACCAGTTTTCCTTTCTGCTCACTACTATATTGGTACGATTCGGCAACGCTTTTCCAATACTTTCATAGGTTTTTCTTCCCATCACCACAGGATGATTTTCTGTAAGCGTTTTGAAATGTTTCAAATCTTTTGGCAGCTTCCAAAGCAATTGGTTGTCTTTTCCCAACGCATTTTTGTTCCCAATGGCAGCAATTATCGTAATCATATCTACAAATCTACATGATTATGTTTAATTAAGAAAAATTTATGAGATTATAGTTTTTAATATTTTGTATTTTTGGCAAAATGTTAATAATAGAAGATTATCGGTGATTTCATAATCAAATCCGATAATAAAAAAAATGAAACTGCGAAAGCGGACAATCAATCATCATTCTCATGAAAAAAATTTTTATAGCATCTGCTTTTGCATTATTGGTTCTGGTAAGTTGTAACAAAGACAAAGAAATCTTAAACACGCTGAATGACTATAACATTGGGCAACAGGACAAAGGTTATCATTTCGGAGACAAACTGCAATTGCCACAAGATGTTTTGGATTATGCAGAAGCCATTACCATCAGTTACGGAGATAAGGAAAGCAGCAATCTGACTATCGATCCCAACTTTTTCTCTTTAGGCGAGAATGATGTGACTTTCAACATCAAAACAAAAAGTGGCGAAGTTCTGACACAAGATGCAACCATCAATGTTTTTGCTAAAGCTAAAGCTAAAACCATTGCTTACGAAGTCGCCAATCAATATCCACACGATGCGAATAATTTCACGGAAGGTTTTGAAATCCACGGTGATACTGTTTTTGAAAGTGTTGGATTGGACGGAAAATCAAAAATTGTAAAATATACCTTGGGAAGCCGTACGCCACTTTTGGAAGTTCGCCAGCCGGATACTATTTTCTCAGAAGGCCTGACTGTTTTCGGAGACAAAATTTTTCAATTGACTTACAAGGCGAAAAAAGGTTTTATATATGATTCTAATATCAAATTGATTAAGGAATTTGACTATCCACAAGAGATTGCTGAAGGTTGGGGAATGACGAATGACGGCAAAAATCTGATTGTTTCTGATGGAACAAAAAATATCTATTTCCTTAACCCAGAAAATCCTTCTCAGATTGTAAGAACCATTGCTATTGCCAGTGACAAAGAAGGTTATGATCAAATCAACGAGCTGGAATATCACAACGGATCTATCTACGCCAATGTTTGGCACAAACCAATCATTTTACAAATCAATCCTGCTACTGGGGAAGTAATCGGAGTTATGGATCTAACGAATATTGTAAAACAGAGTTCAAGCGGTGGCGAAGATGTCTTAAACGGAATTGCTTTTAAAGGTGACAATATGATAGTAACCGGTAAAAACTGGAGCAGAATCTACGAATTGATTATCAAATAAACTTCGGCATAAATTCACAACAAAAAAGGCTTCAATATAATTTGAAGCCTTTTTTGTTATTGATTTGTCGCAACAGAAGTACTGGCGATATCCTGCGTTGTCACTACAGAATATTTGATGCTCAGCTGTGTGTTTTCTGAAAATGTTTTATAGACTTTGTATTGGCCTTGGCACACCTGAGATTTCATTTCGTAGCCGCCTCTTTCAACGATGATACTTTCGGATTTTCTAGCTGCAACAGGCAATGTATAATGGCTGTTTCCTAAAATATCCATCGTAAAATCACAATCCGAATCATTGCTAATCACCAAAACCATCCTGTTATTAGCATCATCGGTATTAAACAACTGATTGAGCAGATTGACAGCTTTGTCTTCTATCGTTAATTTTCTAGGCATTGATTTCAGATAATCGGTATCCAGAACAACATTTTTATTCGCTTTTCCATTAATCGGAGAAAGCGATGAATTTGTTGCGCAGCTGGATAAAAAACAAGCGACAGCCAAAACAAAAAAAGATTTATTCATCTTTCAACCTGAATTTGATATAAGTGATCGTCTTCCCTTTGGATGAAAATAAATCTTCATAATAAGTTCTGATATCCTTCAACAATGGCGTGTCTGGCTGATATTCTGCAGCGCCATAAATATCGTGATGCGCCGTAAGAATCTGGTGTCCCAAACCTTGCAATAGCCCCAACGTGTAACCGTGTAAATATTCTGAATCTGTTTTCAGATGGATGATTCCGTCCTTTTTTAGAATATGTTTGTATTTTTCCAAAAATTCAGGATTGGTCAACCTGTGTTTTGTTCTTCTGTATTTGATTTGTGGATCTGGGAAGGTGATCCAGATTTCGGAAACTTCATTCTCCGAGAATAGATGATCTATCAGTTCGATCTGAGTTCTCAGAAACGCAACATTTTTCAGATCGTCGTTGATGGCTTCTTTGGCTCCAAACCAAAATCTCGCACCTTTTATATCTACTCCGATAAAATTTTTATCCGGAAAAGCTTTAGCAAGACCTACGGAATATTCTCCTTTTCCACATCCGAGTTCCAAAACAATCGGCTTATCATTACCAAAAAATTCATTCCATTTTCCTTTATATTGGAAGTCATTGATTGCCTGCTCTCTGCTTGGCTGAATGACATTTGGTAATATTGTATTTTCTCTAAACCTCGCCGCCTTATTTTTCCCCATTTTTCTAAATTTCTATAACTTCTAAAACGTTATAAAAATAAACATTTTTAGCTTAATTCAAAAAAATAATTAATAATATTTATGATTTCAATAAAAATAAAATTAATTTGTTTTCAAATCACCCGTAACATTCATCAAATGAGAGTTTTGCAATCTTCTGAGATAAATGGGCAAATATTTTTCGATGTAGATTTTAGTAGCTTCGTAATTATTTGATTCCAAAAATACCGTGATGTTATCTGAACTGTAAATAAACTGCAAGAAATTAGGAATCAATTCTTTAGGGATTTTTAGTTTTATAAAATAATCATCTCCAAAGTAATCCTGAAGATTTTTGATTCCCTGACTCATCTTTTCGTATTGATAATAGCGTTCTTTCTTCTTTTTCTCACCAGAAATCAAATCAAAAATACTGTCTATACTGAAACTAAGTCCCTGATTGAAAGATAAAACCGGAATCGTAGGAGAATTACCGTCGCCTTTTGGTTCAGGCAGGCCAATCATTTTTTTGAGTTCGAAAGCCTTTTCAGAGCCTTTCAGCATTGCGACATCTCTTCGAAGGTTTCCCGTCGGTTTAAAGGAACTCAAAATCACTTCCTGAATTTCGTAATATGCAATTTGAAGTTCTATGAAATTCTTTTTCCTGGACAACATCTGCTCTGTAACTTCTACATCTTTTCTTTCTGTTGCAATGGATGTAAACCTGAGAATATCGCCTTCTTTAACTGCAATTTTAAATTCGCCATTATAGTTGGCCAAAACACTTTTGTGTGCATTGAGATTGGTCACATAAACTTGATTGAGATAGAGGCTGGACTTATCCCGGATAAAAATCTCACCTTCAAAATCCTGCCCGTAAACCACAGCCATACAGAAAAATAGCGCAATAGTAAATATCTTCCCCATATAATCGGCAAATTTATAGAGAATAAGTTTAGAATCATTGCAAAAAAAAACCAATAAGGTTAAAATTTTATTAAACTTTATTGGCTTTTTGTTAAGTAATTAGAATTAAAATCTTTTTTAGAAAAGAAGTGTTAAAGTGATAATCTTCTAATCTGAATTTCTATTTTTCAGGAGAATCCAACCGGTCTGAATATCCGGTTCAGCTCCATCAAAATCCTGCCATTGTAATAGGTACCAATAAGTTGTAGTAGGCAAAGGCTTACCCTCTACTTTTCCAGTCCATTTAAAATTATTTAATTTGTTTCCTTCAAATACTTTTCTCCCGTTTCTATCAAAAACCTGAAATGTTGGATTGAGTTTATAGGAAAGCATAGACATATCTATCACATCATTCTTACCATCATCATTAGGTGTAATGACATTTGAAATACCTACTACAGCAAATATTTGAGTTACAGGATTACAATTATCAGCAGATTTAATGTAGACTGTATATATACCTTTGCCTTCTTTTATGGGAAGTACATTGGAAGAGCTGTATTCAGAAAATGCCGGTAAATATTTTACATCACCATCTTTTTTGATATAGTACAGATAAGGCCCTTTTCCTTTCGTTGCATTAACAACGACAGATGTCTCACCTTTTACATCTATTGTATTTATAATAGGGAGTTCAAATGTTTTGAGAGTAATTTCTGCCGGCTTGCTACTATTGTCGCAACCATAGCTATTGGTTACAACAACGTAAACTTTCGTGTCCGGTTTGGAAGGGTAATTCTCTATTTTTGCGCCAGTAATTTCATTTCTTAAAGCAGAATCAGAATAATATTGATATTTTACAAAGGTTGGATCTGTATTAATAGGTTCAAAATCATTTTTCAAATTATACTTGCCCTCTCCGTCAAAATCAACACATTGCACATCTTCAACATTTGTTAATTTTATTTGGGCAATATTGACGGTAACAGTAACTATTTCAGTATCAGAGAAAGTTCCAAAGCTTTCAAAATAGTATTTAAAAGTTACTTGATCTAAATTAGTATTATCCGCATCAAAATGAACGTTACCCGCAGCATCAACATATGCATTTCCATCGGCTGGATGTTCTAAAATAAATGTTTTTGAAATATCAACAGCAATAGAAGGGTCTTTTTTAAAAACTGGCTTTATGGGAATGATACTCCCACAGTTTCCAATCGTAGCAGGAGTAGCAGCATTGAACTCTGTGCATTTTAAATATTTAAATTCTTTGGTTTCGCGGAAAGGAAGACAAGAATATTTGGTTACTTTGCATTTATAATAACCAAATTTTCTTCCCGGAGTTATAAAATAAGTAGCTCCAGAATAAGGAATATAAGATCCTGGTGAATTATCTGGACTATATGTCCATTCATATAAATCATAAATATCATCTACAACCAATTCCTGTCCCTTAGCACAATCTCCTATTTTTGCAATTGCAGGAATTGAACTAAAACCCGCAAAATACCCTCCGAACCCGACATTACTGGATCCGCCAGCTATCCCCGCAGTAATTGCCGTTCCGTTTTTAGACTCAACTGTTATATTGTCCTCGACATTAGGAAGAGAATAAAGCTCCCAATCGCTTGTTCCTAAAACAGGAAAAGGTCCTTTCAAATTCGTTTTAGAATCATTAACATATATATCAGATCCCTTTTGCGCTATGATGTTAAGCTTGACATCTTTGTGATTAACCACATGTCCTGAAGTATCTTCCACTTCATTTTCATCAACCTTACTTAATTCATCAATTTTACTTGGAAGAAAACATGACAAAGCAGGAATTAAATTCATCCCTCCTGAAGCTAGCTCATTTGCAGAGCTTCCTGCCAGAAACTCATATACATAAGCATTTTTGGAAGTTCTTACATACAGTCCATAAATATTACTCGTTGCCTCAAGTGGAAAATAATAACGACTATCCACAAAGATATAATCCCCTGGATTTGCAAGCGTGAAATCTGGCGTTGATGTTGTATTATTGTTAAGAAAAATTTCGGTATTAGGCTCTGTAGCAATAATAAGAGTATTTTCCATAATTGATGGCGGAGATAGACTTAAATCTCCATTTCCATTCATTACAATAAATTCTCTGCCAGTTTTTGATGCAGGCATAGACTGATCCATGAAAATATCAACTCCCGTATCTGCAATTCTTCCAGAAAAAGTACCTGTTGAAACACTGATAGGTTTATCACTTTGTATCTTAGCCCCAATAAGACCTTTTTTAAAATTTTGTGTACTACTATTATTTATTTCAAATATGTAAGACTCTCCCTTATTCAAAACAACAGTTTTTGTTGCTGATAGTGGAGCACTGTCATTTGTGAAAATCAGAGAAGAATTGTATCCCGACAATGTGACTGTTGTAGAGTTTTCTGTGGCAATAACGCTTGCGGTATGATTCGAAACAGCAGGTTTGCTACCCAAATTAACCTCGGGCATTCCGAGATAAAAAGTTTCCCCTAAACCACCTAAACCTTTAGAGGTTACAATCTCAGCGTGGTTCTTCACAGAAAAGCGCAGGTTTGCAAAATATTTTTTAGTACCTATTAGATGTAAACCCATATTAAGCACACGCATTCTGTCCCCAGCATCATCAGTAATAATATATTGTCTGGGAATTTCAAAACTCTCTGGACTGCCTTTACTAATAGTTTTCTTTCCAATCAGGGTATTACCACTATAAATTTCAACATCAAAAGGTACTGTTTCTTTTGTCGAAAGATAAATTGACTGATAATAATCGTTCGTAGTAGGGGCAGGAAAATTATTTCCCATCGGTGCAAACCAATGCTCAACATCCATTTGGGCATTCGAAAATATAGAAAGGAATATCGTTACAAAAAATAAGATTTTTTTCAAGGCAAAAAATATTAAGGCTACAAATTTACTCCGAAATTCCATAACAAAAAATCCTGCTATAAAATATAGCAGGATTTAATTTATTTTTAAGTTTTAGGATTAAGCAAGAGCAACTCTCACGAAACCTGTCACTTTAAGATCTCCGTTTACAGATTTTACATAATCAGCAACTGACATGCTAGAATCTTTGATAAAATCCTGGTGTACCAAAGTATTATCTTTGTAGAATCTCTGCATTTTACCTTTCAAGATATTGTCGATAATGTTGGCAGGTTTTCCTTCTTCAGTCAATTTGTGTCTTTCGATTTCCAATTCTTTATCGATAGTCTCTTGAGAAACAGCAGTTTCGTCTAGAGCGATTGGGTTCATCGCAGCGACTTGCATAGAAACAGATTTTGCAACTTCGTCAGCACCGTCTACTTTTGCAGAAAGTGAAGTGATAGAAGCAATTTTGTTTCCAGCGTGGATGTAAGCGCCCAAGAAAGGACCTTCGATTCTTTCGAATGCTCCGATCTCGATTTTCTCACCGATAACGCCAGTTTGCTCAATCAATTTATCAGCAACAGTCATTCCGTGGAAATCTGTAGCCAACAATTCTTCTTTTGTTGCAGCAAAAACAGCCATCTCAGCAATTTCGTAAGCCAACACGATGAACGCTTCGTTTTTAGCAACGAAATCAGTTTCACAGTTCAAAGAAATAACAACTCCTAGCGTGTTGTCCTCGTTTACTCTTGCGATAACTGCACCTTCAGAAGAATCTCTGTCCGCTCTGTTAGCAGCCACTTTTTGTCCTTTTTTTCTAAGGATATCGATTGCTTTTTCGAAATCTCCCTCAGCTTCTACTAAAGCTTTTTTGCAGTCCATCATTCCTGCACCTGTCGTGTTTCTTAGTTTTGCTACGTCTGCAGCTACTGGTGTGTAAGACATAATATTGATTATTTTTTATTTTAAATTTGATTTTTCCGCCTTCATGTTTTTCAGCGTGCAAATATAGTGATTTTTATAAAAATAATTATCACTCAAAAACAATCTTATCAAAATAAAATATTGATTGCTCTTTTCGAAATTCAATAGAAAATCCAAACAATTTTTAATGTGTTTTTCATAGCACTTTACAAGATTTAATTTATTTTTACGTTTCAATTAAAATCAGAATCCCAATTATAATGAAGAAGATATTTTTACTTTCCTTTTTTGTAGTTTCTTTTTCCGTTTTTTCACAAAGCGTCTTCGAAGCCAAATCTACCACAGATAGAGCGGTTGTAGAAAGTTTCATCCGTAATAATCCCAAGCATCCGGCAGTGCCGGAGTTAAAACAAAGAGCTTTATCTCTGAGATATGGTGGAAATTCCGCAGTTGCCAAACCAACGGTCACCGCAATGACTGAAAATAAAATTGAGAAAACATCCAAAGTCGGTACAGTTGCTGCAAAAGGACAACCTTCTGAACAAGCCAAAAATACCGCTGCAGTTCTTACAAGCCTATTCAGTAATGATCCGAATAAAAAAGAAGCTATTGTTCAATTTGTGAATAAATCCAAATGTGTCCTGATTATCAAAATCAGTGGAAAAAAATTCTACAACCTTTCGGTTCCTGCCAACGGACAGAACTATATTTTGGTTGACAAAGGCAGCTACAACGTTTCTACGATGATTTGCGATGCGACTTACAATCAAAATAAGGCTTTAACGAAAGATGTTATCATTACGTTGAAAGGCGGTTAATTCAAACCTATTGAAATCAATCCTATTTATATTGTCATTAATATCTATTTCGCTTTTCTCACAAAGAAAAATTGAAATAGACTCTTTGCAATTGGAAGATGCGAAAGAACTTTTCGGTGACGATTATGGCAACATCTATATATATAAGAATAAAGATCTCAGTTTAACAAAATATGATTCGGTGGGAACGCAGTTGGGGAAGCTGTTATTGACTTTTCCATACAAGATCCAAAGTGTTTCTAATCCGCTCAATATCGTGATGTTTTCTGAAAATGCTCAGGAAATCAAATTCTTTGACCAGAATCTGAACGAAATTCAAAAAATAAATCTTAATTCAACTTTTGGTTTTATAAAAGCGGCTTATGCGGAAGATCTTCAATTTGCGTGGATGATTGATGACAGCAACAAAACCTTATTTCAATATAATTTCAGAAGCAATTCGGTGATTAATTCCTTCCCGTTTAATATTAACCTGCAGTCTCTTCAGGATTTTTTAGTCTATAATAATAAGGTTTATATTCTCAGAGAAAACACTTTCGAAGTTTATAACACGAGAGCTACACTTTTATATTCGTCCAACCTCATCAACGCAAAAAAATTACGCCGGATGAATGATGATATTCTCATCTTTGACAGTCAAAATGTCAAAAAATTTGACGGCAAAAATCTACTCGAAATCTTCCAGAATTCTGACGCAAAAATTGTGGATAAAAATAATGCCGGATTTTTGGCACTCATAAAAGACAAACTTTATCTTTACAGAAAAAATAATTGATAAACGATAAGTCATAAATGATTTGGGAATTTCGTTATCAATAATATCATTCATCAATTATCATCAATCAATTATAACAAAGAATGCACATCGCTGTAACAGGAAATATCGGAGCCGGAAAAACAACGCTAACTACAATGTTATCAAAACATTACAATTGGGAAGCACAATTTGAAGATGTAGATCACAATCCTTATTTGGATGATTTCTACGGCGATATGTCCAAATGGAGTTTTGCATTGCAGATTTACTTTTTGGGAAGTAGATTCCGCCAAGTGAAGGAGATCCGCGAGAGTGGAAAAAACGTTATTCAGGACAGAACAATCTATGAAGATGCACACATTTTTGCAGAAAATTTAGCTGAGATGAATCTTCTTTCTGAGCGTGATTTCAACAATTATTTATCCGTCTTCAGGTTGATGAAAGACTTTGTTTCGGCACCAGATTTGTTGATTTATTTGCGTGCTGATGTTCCAACTTTGGTACGACAAATTTCCAAAAGAGGGCGAGAATATGAAGCCGGAATCAGTATCGATTACTTATCAAAACTGAATAATAAATACCAAAGCTGGATAGAAAATTACAAAGAAGGCAAGCTTCTTGTTATAGATGTGGACCATCTTGACTTTGTAGAAAGACCGGAAGATTTCGGTTATATTTTAGAAAGAATAGATGCGGAACTGAATGGTTTGTTTTAGATTATTTTTCGGTGAAATGATTTGAAACAAAAATTAAAATCGCCAAAATTTAACTTTAAAGCATTATGATAAAAGTAATTCATAATAACAGCTGTCCGAAATCCAAAGCTATTTTGGAATATCTGGACGAGAATGATATCAAATTTCAAATTATTGATATCAAGAAAAATCCTTTAAGTTTGTTTGAACTGAGAACATTATTCAAAAAATTGAATAAAAATCCAAGCAGAATCCTGAGACATTCTACAGAGGTTTTCAAAAAACATTTTTCAGATTCTGAATCTGTGAATGATGAACAGGCTTTGGAAGTCATTGCTTTAAATCCTGAACTGATACAATGTCCAATTCTGATCAAAGGAAAGATCGCAATGATGGGCAATCCGTTGGAAAACGTAAAATTCTTTATAGAAAATTAAAACATTCTATATACCAAAGGAACGAACGAGAGATATTAATTTTCAAATATTTCCCGTTCGTTTTTTTATGAATTATTTTTGAAATAATTTGTCTATCTGGAAAATAATCCTTTATTTTGCACTCTCAAATATTCATTAGTCAAAAGAACATCGAGATATGTCAAGAATTTGCCAAATAACAGGTAAGCGTGCAATGGTAGGAAACAATGTTTCTCACGCTAATAACAAAACGAAAAGACGTTTTGAAATTAACTTGCTAGAGAAGAAATTTTTCCTTCCTGAGCAAGATAAATCAGTAACCCTTAAGGTTTCTGCTCACGGATTAAGAATTATCAACAAGATTGGTATAGAAGAGGCGCTTGAAAGAGCAGCTAGAAATGGATTTATTAAAAACACTACTAAGTAATGGCTAAAAAAGGTAACAGAGTTCAGGTAATTCTAGAATGTACTGAGCATAAAGAAAGCGGTGTAGCAGGAATGTCAAGATACATTACTACAAAAAATAAAAAGAACACTACAGAGAGATTGGAGCTTAAAAAATTCAATCCGGTTCTTAAGAAATATACTGTTCATAAAGAAATTAAGTAATCTATAAAAATATTTTACAATGGCAAAGAAAGTAGTAGCAACACTTCAAGGTGGAGCTGGATCAAAAAAAATGACAAAAGTAATCAAAATGGTGAAGTCTTCTAAATCTGAAGCTTACGTTTTTGAAGAAAAAGTAATGAACGCTGACGAAGTTGAAGGATTTTTGAAAAAATAATTCCTCAACCGAATACAATATTAAAACTACTCTTTTTAAGGGTAGTTTTTTTGTTATCTTTGTTTTCGATTCAAAATCTGATCTAAGAATCACTGATCGATTATCATTAATCATTTATATTAAAAATGAGTTGGTTTAAAAAAATATTCAAAAAAGAAGATAAGGAAACGCTTGACAAGGGTTTGGAAAAATCCAGCCAAGGTTTTTTTGATAAAATCTCCAGAGCTGTAGTTGGAAAAAACACAGTTGACGACGAGGTTTTGGATGACTTGGAAGAAATTCTGATTGCATCTGACGTAGGCGCGGAAACAACTATCAAAATCATCAAAAGAATCGAAGATCGTGTGGCGAGAGACAAATACGTGAATGTCAGCGAACTTGACAACATTCTACGTGAAGAGATTTCTGCACTTCTTTTAGATAATCCGCATCTAGACACAGACAACATTGACACCAGTAAAAAACCCTATATCATTATGGTTGTGGGTGTAAACGGTGTTGGAAAAACCACTACGATTGGAAAATTGGCCAATCAATTTAAATCTCAAGGATTGAATGTGGTTCTTGGTGCGGCGGATACTTTCCGTGCAGCGGCTGTAGATCAATTGGTCATCTGGAGTGAGCGCGTTGGTGTTCCGATTGTGAAACAAGAAATGGGCTCCGATCCTGCTTCTGTTGCATTTGACACGGTTCAATCTGCCGTTGCCCAGAATGCAGATGTTGTGATCATCGATACCGCTGGAAGACTTCATAACAAAATCAATCTAATGAACGAACTTTCCAAAATTAAACGTGTAATGCAAAAGGTGATTCCAGATGCGCCTCACGAAGTTTTATTGGTTTTGGATGGTTCTACAGGACAAAACGCTTTTGAGCAGGCAAAACAGTTTACAGCGGCTACAGAAGTGACAGCTTTAGCAGTTACAAAGTTGGACGGAACAGCTAAAGGCGGCGTTGTAATTGGCATATCAGATCAGTTTCAAATCCCCGTAAAATATATTGGCGTAGGTGAAAAAATGCAGGACCTGCAGATTTTTAATGGTATGGAATTTGTAAATTCATTCTTCAAAAAGAGATAAAAATCACATTTATATTAACATTAAAAAATCAAAACTATGGGTATTTTAACTTGGATTATTTTCGGCCTTATTGCCGGAGCCATCGCAAAAGCACTTCATTCAGGAGATGATCCTGGTGGGTGGGTTGTAACTATTATTATTGGGATTGTTGGTTCTTTTATCGGAGGAGCCATCGGAACTTACGTTCTAGGTTGGGGAGATGTCGATTCTTTCTGGAGTCCTAGAAGCTGGATTTTAGCAATTGGAGGATCTGTCTTATTACTGTTTCTTTATAGGATGGTTACAAAAAAATAAGAATATATTATTATTACTAATAATGAATAAATATAGAAGCGTCAATAATTTTGACGCTTTTTTGTTATCATAAATTCAAAAAAAACTCATACATTTGATTTCATTAAAATTAAAAGTATGAAGAAAATCTTTACTACTCTTTTTTCATTGGGTATGATTACAGGTGCTTATGCACAATGGAGTCCTGCATCTATGAAAGGAGACAAGTTACGCGACACGAAGGTGACCAACTATTATTCATTGGATATTGATGCCATAAGATCACAGTTGGCCAATGCACAGGAAACGGGAAAAAACAGCAAAGCTGTCATTATTAACCTACCAACCTTAGACGGTAAAATCGAAAAATTTGCAGTTTACAGTTTGCCTGTTGTTGATAAATCTATGGCAGACCGTTATCAGTTAGGTTCATATACTGGAGTTAAGGTAGACGATCCAACTGTTTATGTGAGATTCAGTATTTCACCTTATGATTTTCAGGGAATGATGTTCAGAAATGGGCAGTATGAATTCATTGAACCACAAAACAAAGAAAAAAGCGTTTATGGTGTTTTTCCGAAAACTAATAAGCCTACAGAAGGAAAAGCTTTTGAATGTAAAACATCAGAATCTTTCCTTAGCAAAAAGCAAATTGATGCTTTAGCTAAATCCACAGATTTTACTCACAGTGTTACTGACTTTAATAAAGCCAGTGATAAAAAGTACAGAACGTACAGATTAGCAATCTCTGTAACCGGAGAATATACGCAGTATTTCGGAGGTATTCCTCAAGCTGCTGCTGCAATCAATGCAACAATGACAAGAGTAAATGGCGTTTTCGAAAAAGATTTTGCAATCCATTTGAATGTTCTTGATCTTCCTCAATTGATATATACTAATGCTGCTACAGATCCTTACTCTGACGCCTCTTCCGGAGCAAGTGGAGCCTGGAATCTGGAGATTCAGCAGACTTTAACTTCAGTTATTGGTAATGCTGCTTATGACATTGGTCACTTATTCGGAAGATCAGGTGGCGGTGGTAGCGCAGGAGATGTTGGTAATGTTTGTAGAAATCCTTCTAGTAACTCTGATGAAGAATCTAAAGGATCTGCATTTACTTCTCCAGGAAGCGGTGGACCAGAAGGAGATAATTTCGACATTGATTATGTGGCACACGAAATGGGTCACCAGTTTGGAGCAGATCATACATTTTCACACGGAATCCATCCTGCACCAAATAATACTGCACATATGGAACCAGGTTCCGGATCCACAATTATGGGTTATGCGGGCATTACAAGTGCAGATGTACAGGCTCATTCCGATGCTTATTTTCATGTTAGAAGCATAGAACAGGTTCAGACTTATGTCAATACTCAAAGCTGTGATGTGAACACGAATATCACTAATAATCCACCAGTTATTGCTGCTTTGCCAAGTAAAACGATTCCAAAAGGAACTGCGTTTGTGCTAACAGCTTCTGCAACAGATTCTGAAAATGATGCATTGACTTACACTTGGGAAGAATATGACAGAGCAACTACCGCCATTACTACCGTTACAGGAAATAATACCGCAGGACCAAAATTCAGATCTTTAACAGGGACTGCTTTACCATACAGATATTTCCCAAAATTAAGTAATGTTTTAAATGGTACTTTGTCAAGTGCAACAGATTGGGAAGCTGTTCCAACTGTAGCCAGAACAATGAATTTCCGCGTTACCGTAAGAGATAATAATCCTGATGTAAAACAACAACAGACACAGATTGGGTCACAAACAATTACTGTAGGAAATGATGGTCCTTTCAAGGTTACATCTACCAAAGTTTATAACAATTCTCCTGCAGCCTTTACTTGGGATGTAGCCAATACTGCTGCTGCACCTTATAGTGTTTCGAATGTTAAAATAGATTACACTATGGATAACGGAGCAAATTGGACTGTTTTATCAGCATCTACTGCAAATGATGGTAGCGAAAACCTAAGCCTTGCGAGTATTCCTACAAATTCTCAAGTGATTGTAAGAGTTTCTGCAATTGACAATGTTTTCTACGCTGTTGGTAAAGTTACAGTTTCAACAATGGTAAATTGCGACGGAACAGCTCCAGCAGGACTTGTTGCTAACAATATTACGCAGACTGGAGCTAAAATTGATTGGGAGGCAGTTGCAAATGCAACTTATATTTTAAGATACAAAAAAGCAGCTGACACCAATTGGACAGAGGTTAATAACCTAGCAACTAATACCTATACAATCTCCGGATTAACGCTTAATACACCTTACAATGTAAGTGTGGCTACAATCTGTAGTGGCACGGTTGGAACTTATGCAGCAGCTGATTTCACAACCAAAGGTATAGAATATTGTACAGCTGGTGCAACAAACACCAGTTACGAAAAAATTTCTAATGTAACTTTTGCTAACATCACCAACAATTCTACGGCAACAGCTGGATATGAAGACTTTACAACTGTTACAGGAAATGTGAACGCTGGACAAGCTTATACTTTCACAGCTACTTTCTCCGGAACTTCTTATGATGCTGATCAGGTTTTAGTTTGGATAGATTATAATCAAGATGGTGACTTTGATGATAATGGAGAACAAGTTTTGGTAACTGCAAAGAAAAAATCTCCTTGGACTGGCAGTATTACTATTCCTGCAAATGCACCAGCCGGGAAAACCAGAATGAGAGTAAGATTACATGATTCTTCATTAACTCCTAATTCTACACCTTGTGGAACATCAAGCTTTGGACAAGTTGAAGATTATAGCTTGAATATTGGACAATTGGCTGTTTCTGATGTTAAGAAAAATAATATCAGTGTTTATCCAAATCCAGCAAGTGATGTTTTAAATATTTCTAATGTTTCTTCTAAAACTAAATTCGAAATCTTCAATATCGGAGGACAATTGGTAAACCAAGGAACTACAGACGGTAAAGTGAATGTTTCTAAATTAACTAAAGGTGTTTACATCTTAACAGTTGAATCTAATGGAGAGAAATCTCAAACTAAATTCATCAAGAATTAAGATTCAGATTTAATTAAATAAAAAATCCCCGAAATGACTTTCGGGGATTTTTGTTTTTATGAGAAGAATTAATTTTGAATAAGTTCCTCAGCAAAAGCTTCTGTTGCAACTCGCAAACTTTCAAAATCAAAATTATTGTAAATGATGTAATCTGCTAATTTGATTTTATCTTTTTCCGGCATTTGTTTTTGCATAATGGCCTCAACTTCACGATAAGTTTTATCATCCCGATCCATTGTTCTTTTGATTCTTAGGTTATCATCTGCCGTAATCAGAAGAGATTTGTAGCATTGCTCATTCAACTTCAGTTCGAATAGAAGCGCTGTTTCTTTGAAAACGAATTCAGTGTTCTGAGACTTCACCCAATTTTCAAAATCAATTTTAACTGCTGGATGAATCAAATGATTTAATTGTTCTAACAGTTCAGCATCATTGAAAACCTTTTCAGCAACATATTTTCTGTTGTAAACTCCGTCTGAATAAGATTTTTCGCCCAGAAGAGAGATAATTTTATCTTTGAGTTCAAAATCTTTGTTAACGATATCTTTAGCTTCATCATCAGAATAATAAACAGGAAAACCCCGTTCCTCCAATAACTTCGCAACAGATGTCTTTCCAGAGCCAATTCCGCCCGTCAATCCTATAATCCTGGGTATGGGAATGTCTTCCTCCTGATTTTGATTTATATCTTGTATTTCCATAATTTAATATCCAAAAACTTCATTAAAACTAAAAGTCTGGTCTAATTTCACACCTCTTTCCGTCATTTTCAAACTCGCCAATTCGTTATGAGCATCGTGTTCAAAAAACAAAAGGTAATCATTATCCACGCATTGTTTCAAAAATTTTGCTTTTTCTTCCATTGTCAACAATGGTCGTGTATCGTAACCCATCACATAAACCTGCGGAATATGACCAACAGTCGGAATCAAATCCGCTGCGAAAACAATCGTTTTTTCCTGATATTGTAAAACTGGAAGCATTTGTTTTTCCGTGTGTCCATCCACAAAAATGATATCCATTTTCAAATCCGGAGCAAATCCGTAATTGCCAGTTGCAGGCAAAGACAAATAATTGAGCTGTCCACTTTCTTCCAAAGGCAAAATATTTTCCTTCAGGAAACTTGCTTTTTCTCTGGCATTGGGTTCTGTTGCCCATTTCCAATGATTTTCATTCGTCCAGAAATGTGCATTTTTGAAAGCTGGTCGGTAACCTGATTTATCGTCATTCCACTCCACCGCTCCACCGCAATGATCAAAATGAAGATGCGTCAAAAAAACATCCGTAATATCTTCCCGTACAAATCCGAATTTTTTCAAATTTTTATCCAGAGAATCATCGCCCCAAAGCGAATAATGGCCGAAGAATTTCTCGTCCTGTTTATCTCCAAGTCCGCAATCGATGAGGATTAATTTTTTGCCGTCTTCTACCAAAAGAGAACGCGTTCCCAATTCGATAAGATTTTTTTCATCCGCTGGATTGGTTTTTTCCCAAAGTGATTTTGGAACTACGCCAAACATTGCGCCGCCATCTAATTTGAATTTTCCACACTGGATTGGATAGAGTTTCATAAATATTTTAGTTTTGAGAGAGTTGTTAAATTGAACCTCGATTCTCTTTCATCAACTCTGCAATTTTTTTATCGTTTTCAAAATCTGATTGCCCTAAATTAAGAATAATATTTTCAAAATCACAATCGTTTCTGTTTTGACTTAATTTATTGGCGATATAGATTTCCGTTGGATAAATATTGATTCCAAAAGCACCTTTCATTTCTTTTCTTACCATTTCCTCACCCATATTTTCAACAAACATCGGGCATTTCTGAACTTTTTCATATTTGAAAGTCAATTTTTCCAGATGTTTATATAGCTCCTCATCATTCATCAGTTTGACTTTCCCACGGATTTGAACAGCTTCATAATTCCAGGTTGAAACATTGGTTTTCTCATACCAAGATGATGAAATGTAAGAATGTGCGCCTAAAAAATCACACAAAACCTCATCGCCATCTTTCAAAATTTTGGCTTGAAAATTAACTTTTGAAATATGAGTTTCGAGATAAAAGTTATCATTCGTTTCATTCAATAAAAACATTGAATGTGTAGCTGACAATTTTTCTTTATCCGAAATCAAAAGTGCAAAAGCATTGTCTCTGATGATTTTCTTCATCAATTCCTGGTCTTCGCTTTTGTAGATTTTGGGTATGAACATTATAATAAAATGATTAATTCAAATAAATTATTAAAACAATTCTCCCAAATTTTTCGGTCTGGAAATTCCTAAATGTTTATAAGCTTTATCCGTCACTTCTCTTCCTCTCGGCGTTCGGATAATAAAACCTTCCTGAATCAGAAACGGTTCATAAACCTCTTCCAAAGTTTCCGGATTTTCCGCGATAGAAGTTGCCAAAGCTGAGATTCCGACAGGTTTTCCGCGGAAATTTTCTATCATCACACGCATAATCTTATTGTCCATATCATCCAAGCCAAACTCATCAACATTCAAAGAATTTAGGGCAAATTTTGTGATTTCGATTTCGATTTCTCCATTGCCTTTTATTTCGGCAAAATCACGGACTCTTCTCAACAACGCATTCGCAATTCTTGGAGTCCCACGGCTTCTTCTGGCAATTTCCAGCGCTGCATCTTCATAGATTTTCACGCCTAAAACCCGAGCACTTCTCTCGATAATCATTCCGAGAAGTTCGATGGTATAATATTCCAACCGGCTTTGGATTCCGAATCTTGCGAGCATCGGTTTTGTGAGCATTCCGCTTCTGGTAGTTGCTCCGATTAATGTGAAAGGATTCAGTCCGATTTGCACAGAACGTGCGTTGGGACCTGTTTCCAGCATAATATCAATCTTATAATCTTCCATCGCCGAGTAAAGATATTCCTCAACAATGGGCGAAAGACGATGAATCTCGTCAATGAATAGAACGTCATTCTCTTCAAGATTGGTCAGTAATCCGGCTAAACTTCCTGGTTTATCTAAAACCGGACCTGATGTTATTTTACAATTAACGCCCAATTCATTTGCAATAATATGTGACAAAGTTGTTTTCCCCAATCCTGGAGGTCCGTGTAACAAAACGTGATCTAAGGCGCTTCCACGGTTTTTTGCAGCAGCAACGAAGACTTCGAGATTATCCAGGGTCTTTCTCTGTCCGGCAAAATCGCTGAAACTCTGCGGACGAATTTTTTCTTCCTGAATCAAATCGTCGTCAGAAAAATTCTCTTTATCGGGATGTAAAAAATCGGGCATCGTTGTTAATTAATAATTAAAAATGAAGAATTAAACCCCAAATTAAATTGGGTTTAATGGTATTCAAAGATAGAGAAATTTTAAGGGAATTTTGGATTGGCAGTCTCCAAATCATCGATGATTTTTTGAAGATTTTTTTTATCTTTTTCAGTCAGTTTTTTTTGGACAAACCCATTATTTGAATTTTGAGGAAAGACATTATAATATTGATAAGTCTTCAACCAATACAAAGACATTGCTGGGAAAGGTGTTCTGTAAATTAATCCTTTTGTTGCATTAAACTTAAGATTTCCCAGTTGATACGATTTAGAATCTTCAGATCTGCATTCAGTCGGTTTGATTAATTGTGATAATTGAAACCCAGACATCCATCTTCCCATATAAAATCGATGTTTTACAAATCCAGGAAAAGTGAAAAGAATTGAAATGAAAATTGATAAAAAGACGGATGTAAACACCGCTTTTTCTTCTGATATATTTTTAAAAATAAGGAAAATTGTAATCAAATAAAGGTCTATAAAAAAACGATATTGTGCAGAAAATGCGATTATTAAAATAAATTTTATCAAAAAACAAACGAACAAAAATTTGTAGATAACTCCCTTTTTCCGAAAAGCAAAGTAGCCTAAAATCATTAAACAGAATACAATAGCGAGATTGAAAACAGATTTCACTCCGATTGTAAACCAATGGTAAATCTTTTCCCAGAAGTTAAAGTCCGCAACTTGTTGATAAGAATATTTCATATCATACGTTTTCATCAGACCGATTTGCGAAGAATAATTAAGAATTTCAGAACTTGGCTTCCAAGGTAGATTGAAGTTGAGAAAAGCAGCCGGAAAAACTGGAAATCCGAAAAGAAAAAGATTTTTAATCACAAATAAACCACCGAAAACCAATATAGGAATTAGCATTTTAAAATTGAACCTTTTTCTGTATAAACTCTCCAAAATCAGCAGCAACGGCAGCCAAAATATAATTGGCTTGATACAAAATGCAAATAACGAAAGATATAAAATCAGACTGCGATTTCTGTCATTCATTAATTCATTAACTACAATTAAAGCTATTACAAAAATCGGCAAATCCGGACTTGGTTGCTGAATGAACAACAGAAAAAAAGGAAAAAACATGAATAAAATCCAACACTTTTTTTCATAAATATATATGAGAAAAAGTATTAATAAATAACAATTAATCCGAAGATTGACATCAATCAAATTTGAAAATCCAGCTTGGAAAATATGCCAAAACGACGTTTGACCCAACAACAAATCCAGATTTGAAACTCCTTTTACAAAACCTGATTCTCTCAAATATGAAATTGTTGGGAAATAATAGCTGTAATGGTCGTATAAATAAGGCAAAAAAGAACCGACAAAAAGTAAAATTACCACATAAAAACAAAACCAAAAATTGATATTTTTTTTGAAGTCAAAATACACATAGTTTTTTATTCTTAGGAATTGTATAAATCCGATAATTCCACAAATTATAAATATTATCTCGATGTAGAAATTAAGCGGAAAGAAAAAAGCGATAATTGTTTCTAAAAACGTTACGATCGTAACTCCAATAAAAGAAGTCAACGAAAAACTTTCAGAATTGATTTTCAGAATTTTACAAAAAAAAATTCCGTTACCAAAAATGATAATCAGCAGAATAGAGATTGTTACTAGAATTATAAGCATAAAAAAGATTGCCTATAAAAATAAGCAATCTTTTGGGTTAAAATATATATATGAAGAATTTACTTCTGTACTCTGCCAGATTTTCTATCCTCGGCACGTCCAATTGTATATCCGGTTGCTCCACCAGCCACACCTCCAATCACCGCTCCAAGACCAGGATTTTTCTTAGAAATAATGGCACCCGCAGCGGCTCCACCAACTGTACCAATTACGGTTCCTTTTGCAGCACTACTCCAGCCTTTTTTCTTTGTTGCTGTTGTTCCTGCAGAACTTGAAGAAGATGATGAAGATGAATTAGAAGCTACACTTCCAGATGATGAAGATGAACTTCTTCTTGGTGTAGATCTTCTATTGGCAACACGATTAGCTTCTGCTTTTCGCTCCGCCTCTTTTTCTGCTTCAATTTTATTGAGACTATCTTTTTGTTTCTCGAAATTGATTTTTTCTTTTTCTATGGCGAGCTTTTGTTTCTCGATATCAATTTGTCTTGCCTGATAATCCAATTTTTGCTGCTCTAAACTTGCTGTTTGGATTTTTTCATCTTTATTACAAGACATTAATAAAACTGAAACCGCCCCTGCTAAAAATAAATTTTTCATATCCAATAATTTTCTCACAAATTGTGAATTACAAATATTATGTTTCCAATTTTGATACCAAAATATAAATTGATGATATTTTTCTTAGATTTCGGATGAAATGATGTATTAAATTTTTCTAGGATTAATCATATATTATGAGTAAATTACAATTCAATTAAAAACACAAATAATTAGTTATGAATTACATAACTTCTATAATATCCAAGAAGCGAGATCAGGCAAAAAATGAAATGGAATATGAGAAAAGTATTCTATTTGATGTTTACACCCTTGCTCTTGTGTTTCTACTATTTTGCAATGTCATTCTAAATATTATTCTATGCCATCCGGAAAATTGCATCATCTTTGGAGCTGCGGCGCTTTTTATGCTGAACACACTTATTTGGCCAGATCGAATTAGATTCAATCCCAAATTACTAATGCTCTTATTTTTCGTTCTGGGTATTATGATATTTTATTTTGACACCATTTCCGGGAAGGGCTGCATGAATTATTTATCTTACGTCTCACTGACCATCGCAGTTGCATTTTTCTTCGATTACATTCGGGATCGTTGGATTATTTTTTTCCTTATTGCTTCATATCTTTTTTGGTTTCTCATCAATACGATGACTGATTATCAGCTGAATAAATTTTTCAGCCAAAATCTTTTACCATATGAAGAGTCATATGTGCGGATTTATAAAATCATAGAAATAACCTTTTGCACTTTTGTCGGGATGTATTTTATATATAGAAAAGAACGTGTTCTTGTAAAATATTACATAGAGAAAGAAAAACTGAATACAATCATTCAAAAAACCGATAAAATTAATTTTTCAGGAGAATTATATGAATTAGCAATGAGCAAAAACTCTCTGTTTATCACTTATTTCAAATCTCAGTTTCCAGACTTTTTTGATAATATTTTGGCTGCTGCACCTAATTTGGTTTCGTCAGAATTGGAAATCTGCGCGTTATTAAAATTAAATCTTATCACGAAAGAAATCGCTATTGCAACCAATTCCACTGTCAAAGCGATTGAAAATAAAAAGTACAGAATCCGAAGAAAGCTTCAAATCAGCACAGAAACTGATATAAATATCTATATTATCAATAATTTTTAAAAAATCATTTTACAAATTAGTCTATTTGATTATCAAAGGATTAATACTTTTATTGATATTGAAATTGGAAGCGAGTATATCTGGGCAAGCGATAATTGGTGAAATATTTTTTGTTAAAGTAAACAAGTTTTAATATTGCAGCATCAAAACACAGAAAAACAAAAACACAATTTTTTTTTAAAACACAAATGGTTGAAAATAATGACGATTTTCAAACTTGATTGGAAATACTTTTATAAGTACTTCTTTTCGAAAAACACAAAAACACAAATGAGAAAACCGGAATATCACTATTCCGGTTTTGTTCTTATTATAAGATTATTTTATTTAAAATAATTCTTTTCTAATAATATTCTGAGAACGTTCTGGTCCAACAGAAACCAAATAAACATTGATTCCTAAATGTTCTTCTATAAACTCGATATATTTTTTTGCATTGGCTGGGAGTTCATCGTAAGTTCTTGCATTGGTAATATCTTCATTCCAACCGTCTAACTCTACATATTGAGGTTCATAATCATACAATTTTGTTGTAGAGGAAGTGAAATAATCAATAATTTTTCCGTCTTCAGTTTTGTATTTTGTAGCGATTTTCAAAGGATGAATTCCGGTAAGAACATCTAACTTGGTAATTACCAAATTATTAATCCCATTGATCATACAAGCGTGTTTCAGAGAAACTAAATCTAACCAACCTGTTCTTCTAGGTCTTCCAGTTGTAGCGCCAAATTCAAAACCGATTTGTCTGATTTTTTCTCCTAATTCATTATCCAGTTCTGTTGGGAAAGGACCATTCCCTACTCTTGTTGTGTAAGCTTTCGCAACACCAATCAGATTTTTCAACGCAGTTGGAGGAACGCCCGCCCCCGTACAAACGCCGCCTGTAGAAGGAGAAGATGAAGTTACAAATGGATAAGTTCCAAAGTCAATATCAAGCATCAACGCCTGAGCGCCTTCAAACAAAATATTTTTACCATCTTGGATCGCTTCATTGATCTCCAATTCTGTATCCACAATTCTATCTTTCAATCTTTCTCCTAAAGCGATAAACTCCTGATAAATCTCTTCAACGTCTAAAGTTGGTTTTTCAAAATATTTTTCGAAAAGTGAATTTTTAGTTTTCAGATTTTTTTCGATTTTCTCTCTCAGAACCTCAGGATTCAAAAGATCAATCATTCGGATTCCGACTCTGGCGATTTTATCTTCATAACAAGGTCCGATTCCTTTTTTGGTAGTCCCAATCTGGGTTCCGCCTTGTTCTTCTTCTCTGTAAGTATCTAGTAAAATGTGATAAGGCATTATCACGTGTGCTCTTCTGCTGATGAAAACGTGGTCGGTTTTCAGACCTTTGCTTTCAATTTGCTCAATTTCTTTAATGAAAGCTTTAGGATTCACCACTACGCCGTTAGCGATGATACACTTGCCTTTGCATTGCAAAACGCCTGAAGGCAAAAGGTGCAGAACAAATTTTTCCTCTCCCACATAAACGGTATGACCAGCATTATCACCACCCTGGAAACGAACCACATAGTCCGATTTGGCAGATAAAACATCCGTTATTTTTCCCTTTCCTTCATCCCCATACTGGAGACCTACAACTACGTAAGTTGACATACTTTTTACTTTTTTTAGATTATTTACAAAGTTATACTATATATATGGCTTAGCAAAATCAAAGAAAATAAAAAACCCTCTTACTATAAATAAGAGGGCAAAAACACAAATGATGAAAAAAATTATAAATGCATAGATGCATCTACAATACAATTTTCGGTACAAAAATCGTACAATTTTTACAATTTCCAATAAAAAAAGAAAACTTTATTTCGAAAAATTAATTATATTTTAATATCAAGTTAAAATATATAAAAATATAAACTTACTTATACATAATATATATTTTTATCCTAATAAATCTTAATTTCGCACAACTGGAATTTTCCATATAAAAAAATCAATCAGAATTCTAAGATTATATAAGAAAAACGAAAAACAGACCCAAATGTGAAAATAAATAGGAATTATTTAAACCTAAATAAAAAAATAGTTTTAATTTTAAATCAGCAAATATAATTTTGCCATATAATTTTAATTAAATACAGAAATAAATACTATAATAAGATGTGCGGAATTGTATGTGTGTTTGACACTAAACAAAAAAATGAAGTAATAAGACCTCAAATTTTAGAAATGTCTAAGAAAATTAGACACCGTGGTCCGGACTGGTCAGGAATCTACCAACACGAAAATGTGATGTTCTCTCACGAGAGATTGGCCATCGTAGATCCTACTTCCGGGAAACAACCATTATTTACAAAAGATAAAAAAGTTGCATTAGCAGTTAATGGTGAGATTTATAACCATCAGGAGCTGAGAGCAGAATTCCCGGATTACGAATTTTTGACTCAGTCTGACTGTGAAGTAATTTTAGCTTTATACAGAAGAGATGGAAAAAACTTTTTAGAAAAACTCAACGGGATTTTCGCTTTCGCTTTATATGATGAAGAAAATGACGCTTACCTCATCGGAAGAGATCATATGGGCATCGTTCCATTGTATATGGGTTGGGACAAAAACGGCAGCTTCTATGTGGCTTCAGAGCTGAAATCTCTGGAAGGTGTTTGCAACAAAATTGAAGAATTCTTGCCTGGACATTTTCTTTACAGCAAAGACGGACAGGAATTGCAGCAATGGTACAAAAGAGGCTGGACAGATTTCGAAAATGTAAAGGATAACGAAACCGATATCGCTGCCATCCGTAAAGGCTTGGAGGAAGCGGTTCACAGACAACTGATGAGTGACGTTCCTTACGGTGTCTTGCTTTCCGGCGGCTTGGACTCGTCTATTATTGCGGCTGTTACAGCAAAATACGCGAGACAAAGAATTGAAAGTGGCGACACACAAGAGGCTTGGTACCCGAGATTACACAGTTTTGCAGTTGGTTTAGAAGGTTCTCCGGATTTGGCAGCTGCGAGAAAAGCGGCAGATCATATTGGATCTGTTCACCACGAAATTAAATACACAGTTCAGGAAGGTCTGGATGCCATCAAAGATGTGATTTATCATTTGGAAACTTATGACGTCACCACTATCAGAGCGTCCACGCCGATGTATCTTTTGGCTAGAGTCATCAAATCGATGGGAATCAAAATGGTGCTTTCTGGCGAAGGTTCAGATGAGTTGTTTGGTGGTTATTTGTATTTCCACAAAGCACCTTCCGCACAGGCTTTCCACGAGGAAACCGTGAGAAAATTGGGCAAACTTCACCTTTATGATTGCCTTAGAGCCAACAAATCTCTGATGGCTTGGGGAATCGAAGGTCGAGTTCCGTTTCTTGACAAAGAATTTATGGATGTGGCGATGAACATCAATCCGAAAGATAAAATGATCACTCCGGAAAGAATGGAAAAATGGGTTCTCAGAAAAGCCTTCGAAGATTTGTTGCCGGAGAGCATTGCCTGGAGACAGAAAGAGCAGTTCAGCGATGGTGTTGGTTATTCCTGGATCGATACTCTGAAACTGGTGGCTGAAGATGAAGTAACCGACGAAATGATGGCGAATGCCAAATTCAGATTCCCAATCAATGTGCCGATGAGCAAAGAAGAATACCGATACAGAACGATTTTCGAAAGCCATTTCCCAAGTGATTCTGCAGCGAGTTGTGTTCCTTCTGTTCCATCTGTGGCTTGTTCTACACCGGTTGCGTTAGAATGGGATGAAGCTTTCAAGAAAATGAACGATCCAAGTGGAAGAGCAGTGAAAGTGCACGAGACGGCTTATTAAAATTTATTTAAACTAACTATATTAACTACAAAGGAAAACCACAAGTCTCGGCTTGTGGTTTTTTATGTTGAATAGAAAATTTTGCTATCTATAAGTACAAAGAATTCTTATTAATTTTTTGGTTCCTTTGGAACAATCAATTGAAAATTAACTTCCTTCAGAGTTTTCAGTTCATAATTTATCAATTGTCCTTTTTTTGTCGTTTCAGTTGCTTTTGTGACGAGAATATTTTTTAGATTCTCTTCATTGGTAAATTTATGAGGATGAATACAACAATGCTGAAACGCAGAAAATAAATTCTCAGATTTTTTGAATTCAATAGAAAATTTGCTCTCTATTTTTTTCTTTCTAGAATTCTTGTAAATCCGCAGTTCCAAATTTTCTACACCAGAATCTAAAATTACATAATCTTTTGCTAAGGAATATTCATTTTTGAAGCCTTTTGAAGGATTAAAATAATTTGTATCCGTAGAATAATCATATTTAAAATCAAATAAAACCTCTGCCTTTTGCCAGGTTTCATTGACTATAAAATAATGAGATTTTCTATATTGATAATCAATGAGTCTTGCTCTCATTACACCATCTCTTTTCGTCAGTCTTAGCTCATAATTTTCATTCTTTGTTGAGACATACATCGCGATTTCGCCTTTACAACTCGGCACTGATTCAAAAGAATAACTTATCAGATAATCAAAATCATAGGTCTGAGCACTAAAGAAAGTCACATTTAAAACAAACAGAAATAGTAAATTTTTCATAGTATGTTATTTTTTATAAAATAAAGCCCCATTGCTGAGGCTTTTGATATTTACTGTTTTATTAATACTATATTATTAGGCAATGGCTGCGGATAATTCTGTGGAGCATAGCTGTAATAGAAACAGTCCGGCTCTATGAAATTCTCATCCTGAGAATAGCTCCATTGGAGTTTTGTCTTTGTAGAATCTGTGAAATTTATTAATATTATTCCACTTCTATTGCATAAATCTTGGTCAACATAAGTAAAACCGTATTTATCGTCTTTCTTTCTAAACCTTCCAACTCCTTCTATTTTTGCATTTTCATCAGATAAATTGTTATTATCAAATAAAATATTACCATTCAAATCAGTTACTTTAAATTTGGCAATTAATACATCTCTATATGCCTTAAAAGTATCAATATAAGAATGTTCAAGTTTTTTAAAAGTCACATAAATAATTTTATTATTCCAAGTTCCTTTCCAGGTTCCTTCATAAGTTGGTAATTCATTATTAGTATCTTTTAAATATGAATTTTCAGGTAGTTCTTGATACGTCCTTAAAGGAAATGTCTGCGCTTTACACGATAATGCAAAAATGCATAGTATTAATAAAATTATATTTTTATTTTTCATTGTATTGTTTTTTTTGAGTTACGGGCAAGGTGTTTGTTTTACTGAATTGGGCGAAGCAGGATCATATTCTATTTTAACAGCTGAGGTAGGTGTTACTCTATACACTTCCAATCCGGGTTTGTTGATCTTTTCTTTCATAAATTTAGTGAAAAGTTTCTCTATATCTGACTGTGTGGGATTATTATCTTTATATGTATATAAATCTTGAAATATTTTTGTGTAATCCTTCTTTAATTGCTTTACAGTATTATCATTTAGCGAACCGGGATAAGTGGTTCCTGTATACATCAGCATATAGCTACCTCCGGAAGTAATCGTAATGGAATAAGCATTAGCATAGCTTCCCGTGTATTGGTTAGCCTGTGACAGAAGTGTATTTAGAAGGTACTTAATATCCACCGGTGAAGGGACTTTTACTGGATAATTTCCATTGCAGGTAGAATTGGTATGCGTATGCATCAGTCCTGCAAGTCCGCCATTGTTACTTGGCATTACGGCATCTTCATTACCTGTGGCACAAGGCGGCATGTCTACTTGAAAATACGATGGTGGAATATTGACACCTGCCGGAGGATACCTCATAATATAGGCTTTTTCACGATCCAGATCAAAATTCTCTGGTTTATCAAGTGCATCATATTTTTCTTTAAATTTTGTATTCGCAAATTTGGCTTTTATACTCGTACATGGATCTATAATCCCCCCATGTTCATTACTTCCCCCATCATCATCGCATCCCGGCATTATTTTGTAGAACGGTTTATTATCCAAACTGCAATCATCTTCTTCTTCTCCAGAGCCGCCTTCGTTGCCACCTCCGCCTCCGCCTCCGGTATCGCCAGGTGTGCCATGTCCACCGGTATCTCCTCCGCCGCCACCTATTACAACACAATCGGTTTCATAGGTGCTGTGTCCACCGTTGGGGCAGCGGGTACATTCTATTTCTGTCCATGCACAGAGAATATAACTCTGATAATAGTACAGTTCATTAGTTTGTGGTTCGGAATCTGTTCCTGTATCATGAGTATCGCTAATATTAACCTTAAATCTCCGCTGCGGATAGAGAGTACTTTCCGGGATGAAGCTAAAAAGATCATCCGGGAGATTCCAATATACAGCATCACCGGAAAAGCTGAGATGATCCACAAAAATGAAACTTGCCAGAAGCTGCTCACGCAAAGACTTTTCAATGGTCTGGTCATAGACGATCTCCTTCAGCCTTTCGTTATCAAGATTTTTAAAACTAAAGCTACTGTCCGGAGATTTGGTAACAAACAATATAGACGAGAGATCTTTATCATTCTCTGTGAGCGGGATCATGTACTCTTCTGTGGCCGATCCGCTTTCGCCTTTATTGACCACGTTAGAGTTTTTTATGGTAATTACACGGTCCCAGATTGGTAATCCAGACTGGTCTTTCATTTTTGATACAAAATGGGATTTTTCATTTTGTCTTTTCAAAGCAGCTACAATAGTGTTTCCATTTTTGATACGAGCTGTTTTGCTTAGTGCTTCCCGGAAGAATTCTTCTTCCCTTCTGTTATTAGCACTTTGGTTTACGAAATCTTCATTCCTACAACCAAGCAGTAGGAATGCCAAGAAGGCAAACCATAATAAATAAGTTTTCTTCATAAGTGTTTTTGTTTTAATTTATAAATCTAATTATTTTTCATTAATTACATTATGCTTTCAACTAAAAATTAAAAAAACGCAATTAATTATTTTGCTAAATTATATTAAACTATTCAAATAGGCAAATTTGCCTATTTGAATTTTATACTAAAATCCAACCTTTGTTTCATGCAGGAAAAGGATTCAATAGTATTAAAAAAAATCGGTGACAAGGTCCGTGAAATCCGCCTTCATAAAAAGATGACTCAGAAAGAACTGGCTTTTGACTTAGATATAGAGATCTCTCAAATAACCAGAATAGAGACTGGTAAAATAAATACATCAATACTTAATCTTTTCAAAATTGCAAAAGCATTGGAAGTCGACATTAAAGAATTTTTTAATTTTAAAATAGATAAGGACATTAGTTAAAAATTTAACCCAAACAAAAAAAACACAAATTATGTCAAACCTAACCAACAACCGCCTGAATATCACGGCGACTCCTGCACAGATCTCTGCAGTGAAAACAGCTTATCAAACCATCTTGACCAACTTGCCTTTCCTTCTGGGACTGACTACAGAAGAGCGCAGCACCCTGCCTGCGATAGATGTCAGCAACAAGGTCTTTACGGAAGATTCCATATCCGCAGGAGTAAACAACGCGGCACTCTTGCCAGGCTACGTTTCCCCAGCTTCTATGCAGACGGATCTTACCCTTTTTAGTCAACTGGATGAAGTAATCTCACTCCATAACCAGTTGGGAGAGAAACTTCTGGACACCCAACTTTTAGCAGGCAGCGAAGCCTATATTGGCGCTTTAACGCTTTACAAACTGTTCGCTTCCGCAGCAGAGGCTGGCGTAGCGGGTGCCGATGCCATCTACAACCAACTGAAGCAGCGTTTCGCAGGACAAGGCGGCACCGGCAAAGCACCCACCAAGCCGGAGTAGCAGTCCATTAAAATAAAAATTTCAAAACTCCGCTCATTTGCGGAGTTTTTTTTATGAAAACAGGTTAAGATAACCAACTTACTTGGTTATTTTAACCAAGTAAGTAACAAAAAAACATAACTAAGTTGGTTAATTACACCAATTTACCACGGCTTTTTAACCAACTGAGTTGGTTATCTTCACCAACTGTATTGGTTGTTTTAACCAATAGACTTATTAAAATTAATTAGCTGCTTGGTTATTATAACCAAGTAATAACAGTTTTATAACCAATTAACAAAACACAAAAATGGAAGAAATCAAAAAGAAATTTTTACAGAAAAATGACACAGACCCTTTGCATATAGGCAATCTGGTGCATTGGGAGATTAAACAGCAAAACCTGAAGAAAAAAGATGTCGCAGACGAACTGGGCATCATCCCGACAACACTGAACCAATACTTCAAACAATCATCTTTGCAGACCAGAATCTTGTGGCAACTTAGCAGAGCGGTAAATTTTAATTTCCTGATGTATCTGGGGCAAAAGCTGGATGTAGACTTTGAAACGGAAAAGGAGAAAGCATTACAGGAACAGCTGAAAGCGAAGGAAGAAGAAATCCTCTTTCTGAAAACGCAGCTTGGAGTCTATAAAGAGATTCATAAAGTTGAATAATCAAAGAAAGAGAAACCAGTTAGAACAAGCTAGCTGAATCAATCCAAACAAAAAACCACAAACTTATGCTTGTGGTTTTTGATTTTTTATCTGTAGTAATTTGGCTCTTTTTTTCCGTCTTTCGTAGATGACTTCGGTGATTTTTCCGCCTATCCAGGAGAAGGGGAAGAAGATCAGGAAGATGGATATCTTGTAGAAAACAGGATGGTAAGGATAGATAATGATATCCAGCATCGCAATGAACAGCATAATGAAACCTATCAAAATAGCATACGCCACCTTGGCATATTTCACAATGACAGCCGTTACCACACCGCCCACGGTTACACCCAATCCTCCGAAGAACAAAAGGGCTATATAAAAAGAATCTTTGCCGTGTACGGACTGCAAGAGCAGTTCCCAATGGCTGAAAGGTGCAAACTGCTTATAGGTGATCCACGAGGAATCTATCTTTATCCCAAATGTGATAATGAGAGCGGCTACCGTTAAACCAGCCAAAACACCTAATGTATTCCTAAGAAAATTCATTTAGTCCTTGTAAGCAATCATAGAGATTTCTACATCCACATTTTTTGGAAGACAAGATACCTGCACGGTCTCTCTCGCCGGGAATTGATCGTTATTGAAATATGAAGCGTAAATCTCATTCACCACGGCAAAATCATCCATGTTTTTCAGGAAGATAGAAGCTTTTACAGCATTATCAAAATTCATATCAGCGGCTGTCAAAATCGCTTTCAGGTTTTTCATGACCTGATGCGTTTCTTTATCAATGCCCTCTACCAGCTTGCCCGTTTCCGGATCTACAGGGATCTGACCTGATATATACAGCGTTCCGTTGGCCAAAGTAGCTTGTGAATAAGGCCCGATAGCAGCCGGAGCTTCTGATGTATGAATGATTGTCTTCATTATAAAAGTTAAATTTTTACAAAACTATATAAATTAGATGGAAGTAGGAAGCCAGATGTCAGAAGATTTCTTTATTATATCGAAATAATCAATAGCATCAATCTTCAAACCTCCCTCTTTCAGCTTTAAAAAGTACTGTTCGGTTGTGTGAAACTTCTTTCTTTATATTTCACTGCATCTTTCAGGATATTGGCCTTGATTCCGATGAAGAAATCATAGACTTTATATTGTCCAAAAGGAACCCAATTGAAGGTAATTGTAAAACTACGCTGATCTCTGGCGAATCCTAATCTTGTATAGCCCAACGCTTTGGCCTCTATATCATAGTTTGTACTTCCGTTGATATTCCAATAAGGTGTGAGCTTGATGCTCCCATCCAGACCTAGCGATGCAACTTTGTTACCAAATCTGGAAAGTCCTCTGGTGTAAGAATAGTTGGCATTCAGATTAAGCGTCCAGGTTGGGCTGTAGCGGGCATAATTATCATCATCAAAGAAATAATTCTCGTTCCGTATCTCGCCCTTCTTTTTATATTTTTTCGAGGCATCTTCTTTTTTGCCGAAGATGGCCTCGCTCATCGGATAAGACAACTGGACGTTGATCCCCTGCAAACTGAAATGTCCGAAATTTTCTGTTCTGATACCTGTGTCACTGCCATCCGTAAAGACAATTTCGTAAGGTTCTATTGTCATACTGGAGTTGACGTTCAGTTTATTGTTAAAGAATGAAGATTGCGCCGTTACGCTGAAAACTGACCATTTGTACTTTTCTGCTGCAAAGTTGTAGCCTCCGGAAATATTCAGGTTTTCAAAGATTTTCACTTTTTTCACCCCTGTAGAATCGGTCTTAGATTTAACCTTCATCTCCAGATTATTTGAGATATTGAATCCCATGGTTTGCTGCAGTCCGGAAGAAGGCGCACCATAGATTCCATTTTCGAAGATAGAATACGGCGTCATCTCTCCCCTGGCATTAGAATAATTTTTATAATAACCCCAGCTTCTCTCCCCAAAATCCGGAGAATAGGAGAAACTCATACTTGGTGTAATCATATGACGGATGGCCACAATCGGAGAATTTTTGCTAAAGTTCTTCTGACCGTATAAAACAGTCTGCAAGCTCGCACTTGTAGAGAAAGTGGTATAGCCTGCGATATTGTTCTTAAAATTATTCTCTACCAGATTGGTAAGCGGATTGTAGCTTTTCTCCAGCGTTTTAGTCGTCAAAACATTATCTGCATTGGCCGCTAGAGTAAAGGTGAAATATTTTGCAACCGTGGTGTTGGTAGAAAGGGAAATATTATTTTTAGCCCCCGTTTTCATATCTTTCCACATTTGCTGTTTGAAAATCTCATCTTCCGTAGTCGTCACATAATTGCTCAATGCAAAACCTGTATTCACGTTGATGTTTTCCAACAATCCTGTTCGCACTCCCGTTTTTGGTTTGAAAAGATAAAACTGATTGACCGCAATCGTCATATCCGGCAAACGAAGATCAGTAAGTCCTGTCGCAAAGTTTTGGTTATAAGCCGCACTTGCACTGATGGTTATTGGCAAATTCAGGAATCTCTTGGTAACGTTGACTCTGGATGTCTGAGTTGTATTCAGGACATTTCCATTGAAGATATAGTTGTTGTTAACTGTATTATTATAGAACTTGCTGCTCACGATATCCACACTCGCATTGAACGTAAAATAAGGGTTCGCTTTAGAATCCTGAGAATGTCTCCAGGCAATCCTGAACGTTTTGGTTCTAGAATAATCATCCAAACCTTTGATCCCACGTACAGTGTAACCATAGTCTGCCGCAAAGTTACCGGAGTAACGGTATTTTTTGAGGTAATTCAATTCCGGCTTCAGGTTCCAGCTTCCCTTGGTATAGATATCCGAGAGAATTCTCAGATCGAAGTGATCTCCCAATGGCTGATAATAACCCAGACCATTCAGGAAGAAACCAACATCCTGTCTCTCTCCAAAACTCGGAATCAAAATCCCGGCAGACCTCTTATCGGAAAATGGCAGAATCGCGAAAGGCATAATAAGCGGTGTTGGCACCTGCTCTATGTACATCTGGATTGGTCCGGTAATAATCTGAGAACTGTTTTTTGTCTTTACAAGCTTGATAATTCGGGCAGACATATGATAATCCGGCAGGGAATCTTTTTTCTTTAGGAAATATTCGTCTGTGGTGTACATCCCTCTGCTCATTACAAAAACCGAATCGTTGTATTTTTTGGTTTTCTGAGCGACTATCACACCCTCACTTTCCTCTGTTCTGGCATTGAAAGCTACAGCCTGTTTGGTTTTGATATTATAAATAACCTCGTTGTACTCAAATTTTTTGCCTCCCTGTGTAGCAATCGCCGGCTTTATGATTTTGCCTTTTGCATCCTGCTCGCCACGCGCATAGATTTTACCAGTTTCCCACTCGAACCTGATATAATCTGCATCAATCTGCATATCCTGATAGATAATCTGGGCATTCTTATAAAGAGAAGTCTGCTTATTGACGATGGAAGAAGTGTTTCTAAGCTCCGCCTTCATCTTCACAACATCTTCCAATTCTTCTTTTGGAAGAATCGTATCTTTTTTTACGCTTAAGGAATCTTTAGTAATACTTATAGAATCGCGAACATCGTTTTTTTTATCAATATTTTGAGGCACAGTTTGTGCTAAAATATTGTTAAAAATTAGGATATTTAAAATTAGTAATATACTTTTGAAAATACTTCTATCCAAGACAGTCATTCTGAAATTGGGTTCAAAATTAATTAAATTTTAAGGATTAAAATGACCAGCTTCAAATTTTATAACAAAATTTTCTTTCTGTTAACATTTTTTATTGGCTTCAGCAGCTTTTATTCCCAAAAAAAATTCACTGTCGTGCTGGACGCAGGCCACGGTGGGAGCGACATTGGCGCCAATAGAAACTACAGCGATATAGGAACTGTACAGGAAAAAAACGTAACACTTGCCATTGTATTAAAATTGGGAAGAATGTTAGAAAAAAACAAAGATTACAAAGTGATCTACACCAGAAAAATAGATGAATATCCATCTCTGACCAACAGAACCACACTCGCCAACAGAAGCAAGGCAGACCTTTTCATCTCTGTTCACGTGAATTCTTCTCCTAGCAGAAGTGCGACTGCACAAGGCACAGAAACCTTTGTCCAAGGTCCTAATCAAAACAAAGCGAATCTGGACGTTGCCAAGGCAGAGAACGACGTAATCTTCCTGGATGAAAAGGATAAAGAAAACTTCGCTTCATACAATCCCAGCTCTCCAGAATCTCTGATTGCGCTTAAAATTCAACAAAGTAAATATTTGGAGGCCAGCCTTATCATTGGTGGTTTGGTAGAGGAGAATTTCGTAAAAAAAGATAAAAGACTTTCGCGTGGTGTAAAACAGGAAAACTTACACGTTTTGAGAATGAATGCGATGCCTTCTATTTTGATTGAAACTGGCTTTGTGAACAATGCTGACGATGCCAGATACATCTCTACAGAAGAAGGACAACAGGCCATTGCTGAAAGTATCTTCAATGCCATCACAAGCTACAAAAAGATGGTGGACAGAAACGTGAAAGAACCTGAACCTGAGAAACCAGCAGAACAGCCATTAAAAAATGACTTCAGAATATTATTGATGAGCACACCATCCAGATACACCGAGGATGACCCAGCGCTTAAAGGTTTGAAATATATTCTGCCAATCAAAGAAAACGGCTTCTATAAATATTACTATGGCACTACCAATTTTGCCTCTGTAAAAGATACCAATCTGAAGGCAGCTAGAGATGCAGGATTCAGAAATGCTATGGCAATCAGTTTCGTTCCAAATCAAGCTTTAGGAATGGGTTATTATACTATAGAAGTGTATGCCGGAAAAGATAAGCTGGATTCTAAATCTAATATCATGAAGACACTTCCTGATATGACTAGAAATAAAGAGAACGGTGTTTTCTATTACACCAATGGCCGATACAGAACTCTGGAAGACGCCGTGAAGGCTCAAAAAGAATTGGAAAACAAAGGAATCACCAATACGGTTATAGAGAAAAAACTGAAATAGATAAAAACGATTTGCAAAAAGTAGAGAGTTTCTCTACTTTTGCAGTCCGATACAACGGATGGCCTATTCGTCTAGTGGTTAGGACTCAAGATTTTCTTTCTTGCAACAGCGGTTCGATTCCCCTATAGGCTACTTTAACAACAAGACATAACAAAAGCCCTTAATTAATTAAGGGCTTTTGTCTTTAAACTATAAAAATATTAAGCAACAATAAACAATCCAGCAATAGCTGCAGCGTCTGTTCCGCTAAGTACTTCATCGAAAGATGCAGAACCAGCTTCTGGTCCAAATGCACTAGCTGTATTGAAACCAGCCTGAACTGTTGCGCCTTCGCCTGCATAAACTGCATCTGTTGCAGAAGGCATATTTCCGCCGTTTGCCAATTCTATCCAGCCTTTGTTTCCTCTCAGTCTTCTCACTTCAGAAGCATGTCTTGCCTCTACAGAGTGAATCTGAAGAGCTGCCGTCAAAACATCTTTGTTAGACATTACATTTCCTGCCTGCCCCTTATATGCTCTTACACCTGTATCTTCAAAAGCCTGCGCCAATATCAAAAATTGCTGATAATCTGTGAAAGGCATGAAATTCCCTTTAACTGTAAAATCGAAAGTCGGTTTTGATTTTGGATTTTCACCAAGTGATGTTAATGCTGATTTTAGAAAAGCAACGTGAGCTGTTTCGTGTTTTGAAATTTGAGAAAAAATTGCTCTGTCAGCAGTTTGAATAAGTCCTGGCGTTGCCAAACCTATTCTGTAATATTCATCTTCCAGATATTCTAAGGTTAATGCCAATTGCAAAGCGTCCGTCAATGTACTTTTGAAAGCCATTGCAGAAGATGAACTTGTAGTTTCAGCTTTTGCCGGAGTTGACATCAAAACGCCTAATCCAAGAGGAACTGCTGACATTGCCGCTTTTTTTCCAAAGTTGGAGATACCAGTAATTGTTTCTAATCTTGTAGCCTCTTTTGTGAAAAATTTATCATCAGAGAGCTTATCTAATATTTTAAGAATGTTCATAATAATTGATTTTAAAATTAATAATTAACTAATACCTCTCTCTTTCCAAGTGAATGGTGTTTTGAAAAATCCTCCCGCTGCTGCTACGATATCTTTTGGTTCTTTAGCAAGATCCAACCCCATAGCATTGATTACATCATCTCCGGAGAAATCTGAAGATTTTGGATTGATAAGGTCTCTGATGGCGGCTGCGTGTCTCGCTTCCACAGAAACTATTTTCCCAGCAATTACCAGATAATCTGCATTAGCAATATATCTTCCTGCACCGTTGTACGCCGCAACACCCGTATCTTCTAAGGCTTTTGCAGTCGCAAGAACAGAAGCTCTGCTTTTAAAATCTACATTAGGATATTGGAATTCCAGTGTTGGCAGAATAGCATTTGGAGCTGCACCACCAATGGCTGCTTTAAAGAAATCTCTATGAATCACTTCGTGACGATAAATATCGGTAAACACTTGTTTTTCAGCGTCTGTAATTCCTGTATAGAAACTGTTTACCACTTTGGTATAGAAATCTGCTTCCAACTGCTCCAATGCATAGGCATAATTAAGAACACCTACATCGCCTTTTCCAAGGTCGAAGACTGGTCCCATATTATTATCGATGATCATATCATCATCGTTACACCCAACTAGAGCAAGACCTGCAATGGCAAGTCCAACGCCGCTGAGTTTCAAAAAGTTTCTTCGGTTCGTATCCAAGGTCGCGCCTTGATTTGATACGCTGATTGTTTTTTTCATAATATTTTTTTTAAAGTTTGGTTGTTTCTAATGAAGAAAAAAAGCAACACCATTGCTGGTGCTGCTCTTCAATCACTTAGGGCATCAGAACAGTATCGATCACGTGGATTACTCCATTAGATTGATTCACGTCTGATATAGTTACTTTCGCATCATTTCCTTTCTCATCTTTTATGTATAGGTCTTTTCCTTTGGTCCAGAAAGTTACATTTTCACCTTCTACGGTTTTCATCATTGCTTTTCCGTTGCCTGCTTTCACAGCGGCCCAAATTTGTTTTGCGCTGTATTTGCCTGGTAGGACGTGATAAGTCAAAATCTTTGTCAGCGTTGCTTTGTTCTCAGGTTTCACTAAGTTTTCTACGGTTCCTTTTGGAAGTTTCGCAAATGCTTCGTTGGTTGGAGCCAGCACGGTGAATGGACCTTTTCCCTGCAAAGTCTCAACAAGACCAGCTGCTTTTACGGCAGCAACCAAGGTTGTATGATCTTTAGAGTTCATGGCGTTTTCAACAATATTTTTTGAAGGGTACATTGCTGCGCCGCCAACCATTACGGTTTTTTCTTTCATTGATTGTGCAGCCATATTGCCACTGAAAGCGAATGATAATGCGATCATTCCGAAAGCTGCGATTTTAGTTCTTGAATTCATTTTGATAATTTTATGTTAATATTATGTGTGTCTTAATTGCAGTTACGAGCAAAGTTTTATTTTGGATTTAAATAATTGAAAAATATTTTCAACTACTTAATTATCAGTTAATTATTTTTAACGATCGGGACAAAATCCAGACAAACTGAGTTCATACAGAATCTTTTTCCCGTTGGCGCAGGTCCGTCATCGAAGATATGTCCTAAATGAGAGTCACATCTTCCGCACAATACTTCCGTTCTTTCCATATTAAGCGAATTGTCTTTTTTATAAATGACGCTGTTTTTTCGGATCGGTTCGTAGAAGGACGGCCAGCCACAAGTCGTAGCAAATTTGGAAGTCGATAAAAACAAAGCATTTCCGCACACTGCACAGTAATAAGTTCCTTTTTCATCAAACTCATAAAACTTTCCGGTGAAGGCAGTTTCTGTCGCGGCTTCTCTTGCGACTTGATAAAGTTCTGGTTTGAGAATCTTCTTCCATTCTGCATTGGAAACTTTGAGTTTAGCAGTTTCCGTTTTAGAATAGTACGGATTTTTGGTTTTGAAGTTGGCTGACTGAGCCGTAATATTGCCGTGCATCAAAGCGACGGAACTGACGAGGAATATTTTTTTAAGCTTTTTCATTGTCGTAAATATTTATACTTATTTACGAGGTTGGAGAAAATTTGGTTTTAATTTCAACTTAAAAAGAAAATTAAATCGGATGGAAAAGTTTCTGTTTTGCGAAGCGCGCCCCGACTTGAACGGAGCTCATTTTTTTGCGGATGGAATTTGGGATGGAAAAAAATAGCGGGAGTGGAAGGCGGAAGTAGGCGCCCAAAATTATTTTGATAATAAATATTAGAATAAACTCAATAAAATTAAATAATAAATAGATATTGGTATAATTTTTATATATTTGAATTGTAAATGACTGATTATTAAAACAACCTATTCTGAGGAAGAACTTTTGGAACTGCTGAGAAAGAAAAGCGAAGCAGGATTCAAATATCTGTACAACCACTATTCCGGTGCGTTGTATGGTGTTATTTTCAGAATTGTGCACTCGAAAGAATATACTGAAGAAATAATCCAAGACGTCTTTGTCAAAATCTGGAATTCTATTCATCAATACGACGTTGTAAAAGGGCGATTCTACACCTGGATGATTAATATTGCGAGAAATACGGCAATAGATTATCTGAAATCTAAGTCATTCCAAAACGAACTTAAAAACCAAACTATTCCAGATTTCGTATATAACAGTACGGAACTTTCAACGACGAATAAATCCTCGGATTTCATTGGTTTTAATGATGTTTTATGTAACTTGGAATCTGATAAACGCGAAATGATAGATCTGGCTTATTATCAAGGCTATACACAAAGTGAGATATCGGAAAAACTAAAAATACCGTTAGGAACCATTAAAACAAAGATGCGAACCGCTCTTACGAAATTGAAAGATCTATTAAAAGATTATAAATAGTGAACATAGAAGAATACATATCATCCGGAATCTTAGAATCCTATATTCTAGGTCTTGCTTCTCCCGAGGAAGCAGGGATTTTGGAGTGTGTCATGAAGAATAGTGCTGAGGTACGATCAGCATTCGAAGAAGCGCAAAAAACATTGGAAGATCTTGCCACAGCACAAGCTATTATGCCGCCTGAAGATCTGCAGGGCAAAATTTGGGCCAAGATTCAGCAAGAGAAACCAGTTACGGATATCAAGACTCACATTTCAGAAAAACAAGATTTAGAACCCGTTGAAATCACTCGGGAAATCTATCCAAACAAATCGGCTAATTGGCAAAAATATGCGATTGCCGCTTCGGTTTTATTTTTGGTAAGTATTGCTGGAAATCTTTTCTGGATGAGTGATAACTCCAATAATAAAAGAGAAATTGCTCAATTACAAACTCAGAAAAAAGCTCAGGATTTAGCTTTACAAACGTCTCAGGAAAAATTAGCGATACTTTCTAACCCAAATATTCTGACAGTCCCTTTGAAAGGTGTAGAGAAACATCCGGATTCCAAAGCACTTGTTTATTGGGACAAAAATTCTAAAAACGTTTATCTGAACGCCGAAAATCTACCAAAAGCACCAGAAGGAATGCAATATCAACTTTGGGCACTTGTAGATGGCAAACCAGTGAGTGCAGGAATGTATTCTGCGGATAAAAATACACGCACCATTTTAGCTAATATTCCGAAAGCGCAGGCTTTTGCGATAACCCTTGAAAAACAAGGCGGTAGCGAATCTCCAACAATGGAAAATATGTATGTAATGGGAACTATCTAATTTTGAATTTAAAAATTTTCAGAAAAATCTTTCAAAAAATTTTGAATTTTAAAAAATATACATACTTTTGCAACGCCTTAAAGGAGAAAAGAAAGATGTCTAATCTTCGTCATTAAAATGATTTTAAATCATAGATTATCTTCAACAGGCAATTCAAAATTAATTTAAAAAAAGTTTGCAAATTAAAAAATAGTTTTTATCTTTGCACCCACATTTGAACGATATGGCAAATCATAAATCAGCACTTAAAAGAATCAGACAAAACGAAGTTAGAAGACTTCGTAACAAATATAACCACAAGACTGCAAGAACAGCTTTGAAAACTCTAAGAACAGAGGAAAATAAAGCAGTAGCAGTAGAGCAATTACCAAGAGTAATCTCTTTACTTGATAAGTTAGCAAAAAGAAACATTATTCACAAGAATAAAGCTTCTAATCTAAAAAGCAAATTAACTAAGCACGTAAACAGCTTAGCTTAATATAAGTCCTTGGCCCGTTCGTCTATCGGTTAGGACCTCAGGTTTTCATCCTGGTAAGAGGGGTTCGACTCCCCTACGGGCTACTTAAAATACCTTCATTAATTTTTCTGGAGGTATTTTTTATGAAACATTTAAAATCATCGTTTTCCAATAGGATTATTGTTGATATTAAATAAAAGAAAAATTAACAAGGCCCGTTCGTCTATCGGTTAGGACCTCAGGTTTTCATCCTGGTAAGAGGGGTTCGACTCCCCTACGGGCTACTTAAAATACCTTCAGAATTTCTGGAGGTATTTTTTTGATTATATGAAATAACTTTATTATTCCTTCGTTGATATTTTTGTACAATTCTGCTATAAAATTCAGTAGTTGATTTATATTTATTTTAAAAAATAGTATTGTTTAATATCTTTGACAAAAAAATACAATTATGTACATTATCATTGCAGTCGTTTTAGTTCTAGTTGTAATTTTCCTTATCAACTCTTCCAAACTCGAAAATTTCCGAAGCAAACGCGGAAGAACTTTAGAATTTTTCATTTCACTGATTTCAACTTTCATCGGTTTCTTTTTTGCGTTGAGTCTTAACACGATTTTATCAGACATCACTCAGAAAGAAAATCTTGTAAAACTTCTGGACGCAACCAACCTTTCTCTAGAAAACAGCGAAATGAAAACCAAAGGAATGTATCTTAATGCTGCGAAAAAGGGCGCAGACATCTCAGAGATTATTCAGTACGCTCCGGTAGAGATCCCGAAACTTTACAGCAATCTTGAAACTAATTCTCTTGTGAGCGACTATTTTTTGTCTAATGCTTTTCAGGCATACATTTTGTGTAACGACAATTTGCAAACTTTTGTAAAGGGTGCTAATGCTACCAATGCGTCTTCTGAAAAGAAGACATTGATATTAGAAAAGTATTTGGCTTATCTCAATTTGGCAAAACAAGTCAACACTTTAGAAATCAAAAGATTGAACGGCGATATTTCGAAGTCTGATGAAGACCAGGAGTTGCAAAAACTAACAAAACAGATTATTAACAATCAATAATACAATGAAAAAAACACTTTTAACATTGGCTCTAGCAGGAATTGTTCTAACGACCAACAGTTGCAAAAAAAATGATGATTCTACAACAAAGATGGACTTCACACAATCTTATGAAGATGCGGCACTTGCATTATCTACTGCTCAGAAAAATTATGAAGCAGCTCTGGCAACAAACGATCCTGTGAAAATAGAAGCAGCGAGAAAAGAGTTACAAGCAGCTCAGGAAAAATATGTTGAATCCAAGAAAGTTTATGTTGCAGAAGGCGGAACTGTAAAAACAGAGTACGAAAACTATTTGACGACATCAGCAAAGGCACTTGGAGCAACAGCTTCTGAGACTGTTCATAATGTTGTGAAAGGTTCTGACAGCATCATCAACGGAGCAGTTACAAATGCTGTAGAGAACAAAACTGCCGAAGCTAAAAATAAACTGAACGCTGAAAAAACGAAGATTACAGAAGAAACAAAAAAAACGGTTTCTGATGTGAAAGCTTCTGCCAATAAAACCAAAGAAGATTTCAAAAAGTCTGCAGAAGCATCTAAAAAATCTGCAAACGAAGAAATTGATAAAGCTAAAAAAAGCCTTGATAATCTTTTAGGAAAATAATTACAATTAATCCTTATACTATATTTTAAAAAATCCCCGGAAATTTCCGGGGATTTTTTACTTTTACATTAATTATACAAAACAATGAAAATCCTCATCATCAACGGCCCAAATCTCAACCTGCTCGGAACTCGCGAACCAGAAATCTACGGTTCCGTTTCTATGGAAGATTATCTGAATGATTTGAAGAATGAATTCTCTTCTGATGATATTTCTTATTACCAATCCAATATAGAGGGTGAATTGATTAACCGTTTGCAGGTAGATGATTTCGAAGCTGTGATTATTAATCCCGGCGCTTTTACGCACTATTCTTATGCGATTTCTGATTGTCTTAAGAATATCAATAAGCCGAAAGTTGAAGTTCATATCAGCAACATTTACAAACGTGAAGAATTCCGGAAGAAATCTGTGACGGCGGAAAGTTGCGACGCTGTGATTTCTGGTTTTGGAATGAAAGGTTACAAACTGGCAATCCAAAGTTTTAGGTAGAATTTAGATATTAGATATATAAAAGTCTTAAAATAAAAAAGAATCTCGATTGAGATTCTTATCGTTTATTCAACTTTGACAAAGAACTTGCCGACCGGCGTTCCGTCTGCCATATTGCTTTTAGCTAATATTAGCCAATATTCTCCTTTTTGCTTAGTATCATATTCAATCGTTTGAGAAAATGGTCCGTCGAAAGTATTGTCCGGCATTCTGATTTGATTGAACCTTAAGTTCATCGGTTTTTCAGTTTTTAAATAACCTTTGATTTTAGGTTGATTGAGATTTTCCAATTTCAAAATCACTTGGTCATTTTCATTTGTAATTTCCAGATTCAATAGGATTGGCATTTTCAATGCATCAACTGTGACGATATTCTGATTCGATTCTTTTTCGGTTTTAATAATTGTTGAAAGCGAATCTACAGGTTTTTCAATCGTGGTAACCGTATCAACTTTTTGGTCTTTCACTTCAGGTTCTTTTTTACAGGCGACCAAAAACAATGGAATCATTGCCAAATATTTCAAACTATTTACTTTTGGGTTTTTCGATATTAATGAATTCATAATATAAAATTTTTGAGAGGAAAGTTTCTTTTTGATAGGATTCGATTCTTTCTTGTAGTTTGTTTTTCATTTCAAGGTTTGCGGTTTTCTCAGCATAATTCAGCAATATTTTTTCATTATAATTGATGGAAACTATGTGATAATTTTCCGCAAAGTCCTTTCTTTTAATATTGTTAGACGTGATTATTCCGCCCCAATTGATGTAACTGCAAACCAAAATCAAGCCATAACAAGCCCAAAACATCTTGTTGAAAAGGAAAGCATTGGTCTTCTTTTTCTGAATTTTGATGAAGGTAAAAATCAATCCAATCAAAGCCATCGCCAAGAAGGCATAAACACCCAAACGCTTGTAAGTCAGACCAAAATTGATGATATATTCTGAGTTTTTGAGTGATGCAGAAATGACTAAAATTGCATTTAAAACAATCCAAATCTTGGCAGAAATTTTTAAAGACTTAGCTTTATTATCAAAATTAAATCCTTTTTTGAAATAAAATAGAATTACGAGAATCGCCATCACTATTGATATTATTACAGAATTAACACGTTCGTGTGTCTCGGCGCTCAAACTGTCAGCCGATTTGCTGACCTCATAAAACTGTTCGTAATTGTAAGTTGCAATGAAAATCAAAAGCAAAATATTTAATGCTGAAAAAGAAATCAATCCGCTGGTTCTTTCGGAATCGATATCGAGGAAAGAAAACGTTGGTTTTTGGATTTTAACTAAGCGTGAAAATTCATCATTCAAATATCTATTTTGTTTAAAAATAAATCTTTCTACACCGAAATTCCAGAAAATAAAGCCAATATAAAATCCGATAATTGCCAAAACTATGAAAGTCAAAGGTTGAAACTCCAACTCGGAATCTCTGAACAGATTCGCAAAATGGTCACTTACTCGTGTATAAACGAAAAAGAAAATGGTTACAAATAATCCTGGAATCAGAATAATAGCGATGAGTTTTTTTGCAAAATTTCTTTCTTTGGATTTCTCGCACCATTGCTCTATGTTGAAAACTCTTCCCAAGAATGTGAAGAGATTCAACAATAGAACTTCAATATATAGAAATGGTTTTAATTTCGGATAAGTTCCTGTGAATCTTAATAAAAATATGGAAACAAAAATAGCGGTGAACGAAATGGCGTCACCAAACCAGGCAAATGCAAAGGATGAGAAAATCGAAGTGATAAATAATGTGAGAAACGATTTTGTCCGCAGTTCGGATTTGGTTTGTGTGAAAGTTAAAATGCTTAGTAAAATACCGAAGATTCCGAGATTGAGTGCAATGTATTCTTTGTAGAAAAGAAGAATTACTGCGAAAACTGTGATGAAAATCAAATGATGTTTTTTCATAATTATAATGTTTTATTAATTTAATTTTAGTACAAAACCACTGTTTCTTTTTGGTTGATAAAATCTTTGACATTTTCAAAATTCTGAAAAAGCAATTTCTCAAAATCCCAATGATAGAAAGATCTCATACATTTTCCTTTCCTGTAAGCCTGAATATAAATTTTGAAATATTCCGGAAGAATAAGACTTCCTAAAAAGATGGCTGCAAGAAGATGGGCATTCATTTTTCCATTTCCAAGAAGCAAAAACTGCATCGCAATTTCTTCCTCGAATTTGGTTCCGCATTCGGTAATCAGATGATGAACGTCGTGATTTTCCATTTTTGGAATCATTGTAAAACCGTGCTTTTGGTAGAACTCGCCAAGTTTTCTGCCCAAACTATCTTCTTCGAAAGCCAAGAGTTGCTGTTGAGAAAACGCCCATTGCCTTTTCTTTTTCTTAAAATATGTCCTGTATAACTTTTGCGTATTGTCATAAATAAACAACAGAAATCGAATGCGTATTTTTTTCATAATTCTTATTTTAAAATTGAGATTCCAATGAAGAAATACATAACGGCGATGGGAATATTGATGAGGAGAATCATCGCAGAATTGGTCGCTTCATTGCTGTGTTTGGAATTGAAAAAGCCAAATAAAAGCAATCCTACGAATGCTATCAAATTGATAATAGTTCCGTAAATCAATAGTAAATAACCCGCCACTGCAAAACTTGAATTTTCAGAAAAAATGTATCCGAAAAGACAAATATTTCCCAAGATAAATGACAACCAAAAGAGAGATTTTCCGATGTGCGAAATTTTAAATTTTTCCATAAGTTGTTGTTTTGATGTTATATAGATTTCAAAGTAAACAATGTAATTTCCGGTCTGCAATTGAATCTGACCTGATAAGAATGTCCCAAAGCGCGATTGATGTAAAGCATTCTGCCATCTTCCAAATCGATGATTCCGGAGGTGTATTTTCTGTTTTTAACTGGTAAAATTAATGGCGGAAGAAATGGCGGTTTAGCCTGTCCGCCGTGTGTATGTCCAGAGAGAATCCACCCTTGATAATTGTTCCAGACATCCAAATCGCAAACGTCGGGATTGTGGCAAAGGACGAGATTAGCTTCTTCCGGATTAATAGTTTTTGTTAATTTTTCGGGATGAAAATTGGTTCCCCACAGTTCCTCGAAACCATAAATATTGAATCCAGACAAACTCACTTTTTCATCTCGGAGAACTTGAATCTTGGAGTCAGTTAATATTTTTGAAACCTCATCTGCAACATATTCTTCTTTCCATTCTGCGCCGTAATCGTGATTTCCGAGAATTGCCGTTGTTCCTAGTGTTCCAAGAACGGCTTCTTTCATTACGGTTTTCAATTGCTTAAATTGCTCAGCATTATCTTCCCAGCAGACAAAATCGCCAGTGTAAACCACAATATCTGGTTTATAAGCTTTTGCTTTTTTGAAGGAATCAATTAAATAATTCCAATCGAAACGGTTTCCAACGTGCAAATCCGAAATCTGCATCAGGACTTTGTTATGAAGGTTCGAAGGAAGATTTTTGATTGGTAAATCCTGTTTTACAAACTCCAGCCAAAATGGTTCTATTTGCCAACTGTAAAAGAGCGACAAACCAGCTGTTGCGAGTAATGATTTTTTGATGAATGATTTTCTGGTCATAATTTTTATAAAGTTCTTTGAATTACAAAGTATATTTTCAAAAAAAATCGGGAGTTATCTTCCCAACAATTTTTCTAAGTTATTGATGTGTTCTGTGAAAGCATCTCTTCCTTTTTGCGTCACTCGGTAAGAAGTTTTCGGTTTTTTACCTACGAATTCTTTCTTGATTTCTATATACTCTGCCCTTTCCAAAGCGGAACTGTGACTGGCTAGATTTCCGTCTGTGGCATTGAGCAAGTTTTTCATTTCGGTAAAATCAACCCAGTCGTTGACCATCAGAACGGACATAATGCCCAATCTTACACGGCTTTCGAATTCTTTGTTGAGTTGATTAATGTTAAGCATTTCTTTATTAATAATATTTTAGAGTAACTCTTTTAATCCCTGTATAATCATAAAGCGCTGGGTCAATAGCTATTTTCTTTTTAGTTTTTTGATTTTCAACAATCACAAAATCGTGGTCTTTAAAAGAAGGAGAACTAAGATATTGATGAATATCAATACCAAAAACTCTCAACTTTGCAACTTTATGATATACATTCCAATCTTTTTCCAAATTATTTTCAAGCAATAATTGCATCATATAAGAAGAGAAGAATTCACTGTATCCAATACAATTTGCTTTTCCAGTCAACATAAACTTACCTGGATTGTTCAATTTAAATTCTAATTTTTTAGAAGTCCGGTCTAATGCATTATCTAAAAGTTCATCAATATTTGTACTTCTAAGATTCTCACTAGAAATATTTTCAATTAAATAAATTCCCCGACTTTCAACATCATTATAATCAACAAAACTTCTATAGAGAAAACCTTTAAAAATAATTATCAATAAAAGGAGAATCAATACGAAAAAGAAAAGTCTTTTAATAAATCTCATTTTATAATTATTTAGTCATATTTTCTATACATCAATATCCCATAAAAAATATGCAGAAACCCAAATCCTATTGCCCAAAATATCAATCCCCAACCAAGCCAAAATAAAGCAACAATACCAAGAATAACTTCACAAATCCCAAGATATTTGACATCACTCAAAGTATAACGTTCTGCATTAATCAAAGCCAATCCATAAAAAATGAGCATCGACGGCGCAATTAAAGGAAAAAAATGATGATACCAAAGTGCGATGCAAAAAAAACCGCCTGCAACTAACGGAATTGCAAAATTGAGCAACAGCTTTTTCGTGATTGAATCCCAAATCTTCAGATTCTTTTTTTTGCTTTTTCTCGCTGTGAAAATATATCCGCTAGAAATCGCTAAAAACAAAATGACCAGCGCAACGAAGAATAATTCCTTTGCGATTTTTGGTCCATAGATATTTCGTTCGCCATCAAAGTAATCAATGCCTTCTCTTTGGAAAATGAAATAAACATACACAGAGCCAATCAATGCGACAATCCCTGCAATCACGCCGGATAAACCACTCAATGAAATGAATCTCGAACTCCGTTCCATCATCTGACGGATGTGTGCTAACTCTTCCTGATAATTTTTCGATTCCATAAAAAGAACTTTGAATTGCAAAGTTATAGTTTATTTTAAAACTCCAAAATAAATTTTGAAGTTTTTTTGAGATTAATTTTTATAATGTTTTAAGTTCCGTCACTTTCTTACCAATTTTATAAACCGTTCCTCGGAAACCTGCAACAACCTCATCATTCTGATTTTTAATGGTGATATCATAAACTGCGGTTTTTCTGGTGTCAGTTAATTGAATACTTTCTGCCGTCAGTACATCCCCATTCTTTGCCGCTTTTGTGAAATTAATATAACAATTGAGCGCAACCGCTGCTTCTCCCGAATTATTAGATGAAAAAGCTAGTGCCGAATCCGCGAAGGCAAATGTTGCACCGCCGTGAACCGTTCCCAAACCATTAATCATTTCTGGTTTGATCGGCATTTTAATAAGACAATAATTTTCCTTGATTTCAATCAATTCTATTCCGAGCCATTGAGAAAAAAGATCTTTCCCCAACATATATTCCGCCGTTTCTTTTGCGTTCATCATTTCCCGTTGTAATTTGGTAAACGTTTTTCTAGAAATGCCGTTACACCTTCTTTGAAATCGTCGGTTTCTGCGGCATCTTGCTGGATGATGGATTCGTAATCCAATTGTTCTCTCAAGGTGAAATCATAAGATTTATTGAAAGCTTTTTTGGTCAAATATAAAGCTGTTGTGGCTGAATGAGAAAGCTGAGTCAAAACTTCCATTGATTTTTCCACAAATTCTGAATCAGAGAAAACATCTGCAACCAAACCTATTTTCTTCGCTTCCAAAGCCGGCACTTTTTTCCCAGTGAATGTGAGATAGCTCGCCAATTGTCTTCCTACTAATTTTGGTAAATAATAAGTTCCCGCAGTATCCGGAATTAATCCAATATTCGCGAAAGCAAAAGAGAAGTACGAACTTTCTGTGGCCAAAGTGAAATCACTAATCGAAGCCAGCATTGCGCCTGCGCCAACCGCTGGACCATTGACCAAAGCAATCACGGGTTTTCTGCATTTGATAATTTCTACAACCAACGGATTATAAAATTCAATTACAAATCGTTGAATGGTTCTGTCATCATCATTAAAACCAAGTGCTTCTTTCAGGTTTTGACCGGCGCAAAATGCTTTTCCTTTTCCGGCAATCGCAACACATCGCACCTTCTCATCTTCACTGAATTTATGAATTGCATTTCGCAGCTCACTTAACATAATTTGGGTAAGGCTGTTGTAACTATCAGGTTGATTCAGATAAATCAGTTGGAGTTTTCCTTCGAATTGAGAATCAATTTCTATTTGTGAGTACATAGTTTTTACTTTTTAAACATCAGCAATTTAGTATAAATTATTGAAAGCTTTGAAGAAATTTCTATTCCCCAAATAACAAAAGCCGATCATTGCTGACCGGCTTTTGAATTTATAAATAATGCTGGATTATTTGATAATCAATTTCTGTGTGTAATTCGCTTTTGGAGATGTTACTTTCAATAGATAAACACCTTTTGTCAAATTAACATTGAACTCGTTTGTAGATTCTCCACTTAGAACATTGAAGCCTGACGTGTGAACTACTCTACCGTTCATATCATAAATCGCCACTTTTGCATTTCCTCCAAGATCTTTTGACTTGATGAAGAAATTACCTGTAGATGGATTTGGATATACTTTGATATTATTAGAATTGAAAGCACTTTCATTAACTGCAAGTGATTGCGCATCTCTTGTACACAGATCCAATGACCAAGTGGTTACTCTACCTGTCAAGTTTTTAATATTATCAGAAGCAAATAAATTCCAAACACCTTTGGTCTCATTTCCTTTGAAGATTGCCAAAGACTCATCTGGTTTTACAGTCCCACTGATTGGAGATGCACATACATAAGCAGACCCTTCATCACTAAATGTAGCATTAATACCTACACTTGTACATTTTCTGTTCCATAACCATGCGCTCTGACCTAACGGACCTTGGATTCCTACAACAATCTGACTTGTTCTTGGATGTTCAACTGTTGGTTTCACTCTGATTTTTGTAATAACTCCTGAGTCCTGAACATCTATAGGAACCATAATCTGAGGAGAAGAAATAGGACCACCACCTGGCTCACTAGATCCATCATTGATATCTACTGCAGGTCCGGTATAGTTATAAGTTTTACAAACTTCTCCATTAACTGAATAATCTATAACAAAGCTTGGGCTCATTGCGAAATAAACATTGTCAACAGCCTCAATCATAATATAAGCATTCGCTGCTTGAGAACCCGCAGGAATTGTTACAGATTCTTCTCCATCATTAGCAGTATTAGCTAATAAAGTTGTGAAAGTTTTTCCGCCGTCAGTAGAAAGTTTAATATTTACTAAACTTGTATTTACTGGAGCTGCATTGGTATTAGCAACATTCCATTTTACGCTGTAAGTATTATTAGACGTAAGACTTTCTCCAAAAGCAGGAGCTGTTACCACAAACGGACCAGCCGCCGCACTTACAGTAAGGATAACCTCATCCGTATTAGTTTGGTTTCCTGCCGCAGAATTATCTCTGGCAGTTAAAGTGAAATTCAATGTTCTTGCTACACTGGATAATGCCTCCCAACGAGTCGCATTCACTCCAGCCAAAACTTTACCAAATTCAGGGAAATATCTTACCGGCTCAGATTTAGGCGGAAACATTTTAAAGTTAGGCCCTCCTGTTTTAGTTGGAGAAGCATAAGATCCTGACATAAATTGTGCTGAAGCTGTAGCAGGATTATTTTGCTCCCATACATAGGTCATTCCATCATTTTCAGCATCTGTAACATTACCTTTTAATACAAATGGCGTACTGATCGGAATAGTCACATCTGGTCCTGCATTTACAACTGGCGGAGTATTAGTAATTGGTGTATTAACTGCACATGCTTTATTTGCAAGATTATTCTGAATCTGAAGAATATTTCTATAAGTAAAGAAATCGTTAGAATTAAATTGAGTATCATAAGCTCCGGTAATCCCGGTATAACCCATAATAGTATTACCACTACCAAGTTCTACTTGTACTCCTGATCCTTCAGAACCACTGTAAGTATGGGTATGATTGGCTCCAACCTGATGCCCCATCTCGTGTGCAACATAATCTATATCAAAAATATCACTTACAGGAATGTAGTGAGAAGTAAAAGCAGATCCTTTTGTACCATTTGTACAAATACATCCAATACAGCCAGCATTACCATTTGGGCCAGCATAAGCTAATAGATGCCCTATATCATAGTTAGCCGCGCCAATAACCGATGTTAAAGTTGATTGTACCTGAGAATTAAAAGATGTAGTATATGGATCCGTGCTGGCATCCAAATAAATAATAGGCAGGATATCTATCAAATTAAAATGAACTGCAAGATCTTTCTCGTATAAGGCATTGATTCTAGTAACAGTATTATTGATAGCTGCCAGTACAACTGCTTTTTTCTCAGCATCTGTTGCCTCTGTTGCTCCGGCTCTTTGAATGTGAAATTGCGAATATTCTGCCTGTGCAGACATTGCTAGTCTGAATGTTTTGAATACCTTATTATTGGATTTATTAGATGATACGCCTTCTGCATCTGAATGAATAATTTCATCCATCGTAGAGCATATAAAAGCATCTTTTTCATCTAATAATCTGGAAGTAGATTCGTAAGAAGCATAAACATCATTACCGACTGAATATGGTTCGATGAAACTAGAACCTCCACTTTTTAAAATTGTAGAGGATAATCCAAGGTCAGAAACTGTGAATCTCAAATAGGCTGTTGGATCTGTAATTCCAATTCCTACATAAGACTTGATACTTGAAAATTTTGCCTGCGCTTCTGGCGTGAAGTTAGAATATTCCCAAACCTGGAATTTTTGCAGTTCACTTTTTTCATTAGGCATCAAAACTTCTACACCTCTTTCTCCTGAAAATCTTTGCGGCGCATTTTGCAGCTTAGATTTCATCAAATCTTTATCCAAAGAAAACAAATGCTTTTCTTTAAGATTTGAAAACTCTTCTTTCACTTTTTTACCTGTCGCATTAGTGACTTTGGACCATTGAGCAAAGCTCAGCATTGGCAAAATCACCGCAGACATTAATAGATATTTCTTCATACTAAAATAATTTAGCGCAAATTAACAATTTTGAATGAAAACAAATAACTTCTCATCAAAAATAATCATCTATTTTTCAAATTATAGTCAGAAAAAAACTTAATAACAGAAATTTAACAAAACAATATTGGCAATATGATAAATATTCAGCAATATTAAAAAAAGAAGCCGAGAGATAATTCCCAGCTCTCTGTATAATAATTTAAAATATGAATTTACTCTTTAATCAGCTTGTTGGTAAAGGTATTTCCGTTGGCCGTTTTGGTTTGAACAATATAAACACCACTTTTTAGGTTACTTACATTAATTTTTAACTCATCAGAATTTAACGTTTTCACAAGGCTTCCGTTGGTAGAATAGATATTTGTTGAAACGATTTTAGTTCCACTCAAATCTTTGAATTCAAAATAATCTTGAGCCGGATTGGGATAAATCTCCAATTTAGAATTGAAATCAGAATCAGAAACACTCAAAATATTACATTCCGCCTGAAGCTCATATAAACATTCCTGATTCAAAAGCTGAAACCAATTATAAGTATTGCTTCCCATAGCCAGACTTTCGCCAACCACACCTTCTCCGGTTTCATAATGAGCAGTTGTAGCCCAAGCATTAGCATCGGATTTTGTGCTCATCCAAACTCTTCCCTCTGACATTGTTCCGTTCAAAAGAATTGGATTAGCCAATTTAACTTTCACTTTTCTGACGATAAACTCGTGCAAAGGTTCGTAGCCAACATCTTCATAAGATTCAATTGTACTGTCTGTGATTTGAAACAGCACTTGGTTCGGAATATTTCTTCTTGGATCCTCCGGATCTTCTGGTGTAGAAAGAGTGTTATTGTAAAAAACAAAATTCACAAAAGTAGGTGGAAGTTTACTCGCAAGCGTTACTACAATACTATTTATTTTAATGGTTTGATTAGCCGCAATCGGAATATCGACCGCTGCTTTTTGCCCATTGTTTCCAATAATAAAAACACCGTTTTCTTCTTCCGTGTCATTAATAACAACCGTGTTGCAGCTTTCCACTTTTGCAGAAGGTTTTAATTGAATTTGCACGTTCCCCGCTATAGATTGTGAAACAGAATTGCCGTAACCTAAGTTTTGTGCAAAGGTCAAAACAGAACCTAAGGCCGATAAAAAAAATACAATTTTCTTCATAATTAATTTTTTAAGATTTAATAAAATATGTTGCGATAATCATATCAATCAGAAATATATTTTATCTCATTGATGAAGTAAATGTATATACTTTAAGAATCAATAAAAAGCATTACACTTTCGAAATATCATATTTCGAAAAACAAAACCGAGTTTTAAATCATTGATAAATAAAGAATTAAATATTTTTATGTTTCTTCTCAGCTTCTCGCAAAAAAGCAGAAGGGGAAATCCCAGTGATATTTTTGAAAACCGTGGTGAAAGAACTGTGAGAAGAAAATCCGGCTTCTTCTGCCAGATAACTTATTTTATAATTGAGAAATTCCGGACGGTCGTTGATTTGTTTACAGATATAATTGATGCGAAGTTCGTTCAGATATTGATTAAAATTTTTCTCCTTATGTTTCTTGATCGTTTCCGAAAGATAAGTCGGATTGGTTTTGAACATTACCGCCAGACTTGCAACCGTCAGTTTTGAATTGGTAAACTTAGAAGCTTCTTCAAACTTTTCTAATTTTTCCAGAATATTGGTTTCCGCAGAAATTGGAACAGTGAAAGATGTTTTTTCTTTTTCTTCAATTTCCGGTTGCGTAATTTCTTTTGGTTCCTGAATTTCTTTTACTTCTTGCTTCTCAAGATTTGAAATGAAATCCTGATAAAGCAGTTTCTCTTTTTTTCTTTTTTGATTGATGAATAAAATGGAAATTCCGCCGACGAGAATCAACAATCCACAGCCAATAATCAGAAGGTTATTATGACCGTCCTTATCTGAAATTTTTTCGAGTAGATTCTTTTGTTCTTCCGAAACCGCTGTATTAATCGCTTTTAGATTATTGTCTTTGACATCCGTTTCCAGTTCCAAAAGTTTCTCAGAATATTCAATGTATTTCTCTTTGTTATTTAAAGCCTTATAAGACGTAATCAACTTTTTATACATATCAGTTTTCAGCCTATTGTCTTTGAAAGCATTCTCTTTTAATACAACTTCCAGAGAATCGATTGCTCTTTGATGCTCATTTTTATTAGCATAAACTTTAGCTAAATTATTGTAGATAAAATACTTAAACTCTTTATTTTCATTATCCCGAATCGCCAAAGCTTTGTTAAGAAAATATTCCGCCGAATCATTTTGTTTGAGATAAGCATACGAAACGCCCATATTGTAAAAAGCTCTTCGAAATTGGAAAATGTTCTTTTTATTCGGATTACCAATGTTTCCTAAAAACTTCAAAGCTTTCTGATAATCTTTCTTCGCCACGAGAAAATTCTCTTTATCAGCCTCAAGATTTCCATATTCTATGTACAATCTTGCCGTCAGATAATTCTTTTCGTAGCCATTCGGGAGTTTATCAACTTCTAGTTTTGATAAATCGAGGTAAGGTTTTATCTTTTCAGGAAAATTCAAAAACGAATATTGATTGGCGATGGAACCATAGATTTTGGCCATCAACAAAGGATTTTCCATTTTCTCAGCAATTTCTTTAGCCTTGAAAAGCATTTCTGTCGACTTTGCAAAATCAGGTTTTTTGATTTTCAGATAAGCATCCGTCATTTTCATCCGGACTTCATATTTGGCTTCGTCGGAGATTGGTTGTTCCAATTTCTTGATACTTTGTTCGATAATTGATTCAGGCGAAATTTTACTTTTGTCCAAAGTCTCAGAACCAGACAAGTCTTCCTGATTTTGATTCTGTGCAGAACAAAACATTATCAAACAAAAGGTCAGCGAAACAATTAGAAAACGAGTCAATTTCAGATTTTATACTCAAATTTATAAATAAAAAATACGATTTGAGATATTAAGAAATTTTCCTGATTGAAATTAACTACCAAATTGACAATCATTTTTAATTAAATTATTGAGATTTCGGAAATTTTGTCTGTTTGATTTTAATTAAAATTCAATTATTCGGAAATTTTGTCCTTAATTTTTAAAAATCCATCAATAGAATACTTTTTGTGATAAGCTATTCGAATTAAATGATTGATAAAGCATTAAGATTAAAATTAGCAACTTTGATCTTAATGTTTTTAAAACAAAAATCATAGTTTCAAAATTTAGAATTGTATAAATTTTGATGATCTATAAAACTATAAACTAACAATTAACAACTATAATAATATGAACTTAAACCAATATACAGTAAAATCACAGGAAGCCATCCAGGCAGCACAGCAAGTTGCAATGGAGTTTGGCAATCAAAGTATTGAACCTCAACATATACTTGAAGGAATTTTTCAGGTAGATGAAAACATATCGCCTTTCTTATTAAAAAAATCTGAAGCAGATGCGGCTTTGGTAAGAGAGCGTAACCGTGAAAATTTAGAAAAACTTCCGAAAGTACAAGGGGGAAATATTTATCTTTCTCAATCAGCAAATAAAGTTTTGCTTGACGCTCCCAACATCGCTAAAAAAATGGGTGATGAATTCGTAACGATCGAACATTTATGGTTATCACTTTTAGAGACCAATTCAGAAGTTTCTAAAATGTTGAAAGATATGGGCGTAACCAAAAGTCTTTTAGAAGGCGGAATTAAAGAATTAAGAAAAGGAAGCAAGGCAACCTCTGCAAGCTCAGAAGAGACCTATCAATCCTTAAATAAATATGCTAAAAACTTCAACGAACTCGCTGCCGAAGGAAAATTAGATCCAGTAATCGGTCGTGATGAAGAAATCAGGAGAGTTTTACAGATTCTTTCGAGAAGAACTAAAAACAATCCTATTCTGATCGGTGAACCCGGTGTTGGTAAAACTGCCATCGCGGAAGGAATTGCACATCGTATAATTTCCGGAGATATTCCTGAAAATTTAATGGATAAAACTTTGTATTCATTGGATATGGGAGCTTTGATCGCCGGTGCAAAATATAAAGGTGAATTTGAAGAAAGGTTAAAATCTGTCGTGAATGAGGTTATCAAATCAGACGGACAAATCATTCTTTTCATCGACGAAATCCACACTTTGGTAGGAGCCGGAGGTGGTGAAGGTGCAATGGATGCTGCAAATATTCTAAAACCTGCTTTGGCAAGAGGAGAATTAAGAGCAATTGGTGCGACAACTTTAAATGAATATCAAAAATATTTCGAAAAAGATAAAGCGTTGGAAAGACGTTTCCAGAAAGTAATGGTGGAAGAACCGGATACTGAATCCGCAATTTCAATTCTTCGTGGAATTAAAGATAAATATGAAGCTCACCACAAGGTAAGAATCAAAGATGAAGCGATTATTGCCGCAGTAGAAATGTCTCAGCGATATATTTCGGACCGTTTTTTACCGGACAAAGCGATTGATTTGATTGACGAAGCTTCGGCTAAGTTGAGAATGGAAATCAATTCAAAACCAGAAGAGCTGGATGTTCTCGACAGAAAACTAATGCAGATGGAAATTGAATTGGCTGCCATTTCAAGAGAAGGCAATCAGACAAAAATCGACCATTTGAAAGAAGATATTTCGAAAATTTCTGAAGAAAGAAATGAAATCAATGCTAAATGGCTGAAAGAAAAACAAAAATCTGAGGATTTAACCCAGATTAAAAAAGATATAGAATCTCTGAAATTAGAAGCAGAAAGAGCATCAAGAGCAGGAGATTACGCAAAAGTTGCTGAAATTCAGTACGGAAAAATAAAAGAAAAAGAAGATGCTTTGCAGAAACTGGAATTGGAGATGCAAAACCATCAGAATGAATTGATTAAAGAAGAAGTAACCGCAGATAATATCTCTGAAGTGATTGCAAAATGGACAGGTATCCCTGTTACTAAACTTCTTCAATCTGAAAGAGAAAAATTACTGCACCTTGAAACTGAACTTCATCACAGAGTTGTTGGACAAGATGAAGCCATTCAGGCAGTTGCAGATGCGATAAGAAGAAACAGAGCGGGATTGAGCGACGAGAAAAAACCAATCGGATCATTCTTATTCTTAGGAACGACGGGTGTTGGAAAAACAGAGCTGGCAAAAGCTTTAGCCGAGTTTTTATTTGATGATGAAAACAATATGACGAGAATCGATATGAGTGAATATCAGGAGCGTCATTCGGTTTCAAGATTGGTTGGAGCACCTCCGGGATATGTTGGATATGATGAAGGCGGTCAATTGACAGAAGCGGTAAGAAGAAGACCTTATTCAGTTGTGCTTTTGGATGAAATTGAAAAAGCACACCCGGATGTTTTCAACACGTTGTTGCAGGTTTTGGATGACGGTCGTTTGACGGATAATAAAGGTAGAGTCGTGAATTTCAAAAACTCGATTATCATTATGACTTCGAATCTCGGTTCACATATTATTCAGGAGAATTTTGAGAATATTACAGAGGAAAATCAGGATGAAATTGTAGCTAAAACTAAAATTGAAGTTTTCGATTTACTAAAACAAACGCTTCGTCCGGAATTTCTGAACAGAATCGATGAAACGGTATTGTTCCAGCCTTTAAGAAAAAAAGAAATCGGAAAAATCGTACAGTATCAGTTGAGAGGTTTCAATAATATGCTCGCCAAACGAAATATCATTATGACAGCAACACAAGATGCTTTGGATTATCTGACTAATAAAGGTTACGACCCGGTCTTCGGAGCAAGACCTTTGAAAAGGGTAATACAACAGGAAGTTTTGAATAAATTATCAAAAGAAATCCTCGCAGGAACTGTGAATGACGGCGACAGAATTACATTGGATTATTTCGAGGAGACAGGTTTGGTTTTCAGACCGGTGGAATAAGAGTTAAATTTTTCTTCATATATATTAAACAAAGAAAACCTCAGCTAATTTCTAGCTGAGGTTTTTAATTTCAATAATCGATTGGTTTATTTCACACCCACCAATTCCACATCAAAAATGATAGTTGAACCACCAGGAATTGCATCTCCTGCGCCTTGATCGCCATAAGCCAAATCCGAAGGAATGTAAAATCTATATTTCGCACCTTTGCTCATCAGCTGGATGCCTTCTGTCCAACCTGGGATTACTCTACCCAGATTGATTTCCGCAGGCGTTCCACCATTTTTGTCAGTAGAATCGAAAACAGTTCCATCCAACAATTTTCCCGTATATTTTACCTGTACTACATCTGTTGCTTTTGGTTTTGTTTTACCATCACCTTCCTGCAGCACTTCATATTGTAAACCAGAAGCCGTAGTTTTCACTTTTGGGTTAGTCTTGTTTTTCGCAAGAAACTCCAGACCTTTTTTCTTATTTTCAGAGCCTTGCACATTAGCTTCGGATTGTTTTTTATTATGTTGCTTCATCATAAAATCTTGCATAAAGCTGTTCATCTCTTCAGCTGGCAACATCTTTTTCTTCGTGCTGTCCATTTCCTCTTTAATACCTTGAGCCAAAAGTTCTGCATCTACTTTGAAGCCTTCTTGTTTCATATTTTGAGCGATGTTCATTCCTATGTAATAAGACGCTTTTTGCTCGTCGGTATATTTGCTCTCTTCTTTTTTATCTCCGTCCTTAGCACAAGAAATAATACTAAGTGTCGCTACGCAAAACAATGCGATAGTCTGTCTTTTCATTGGATAATTTTATTTGTAATTAATGATTAAAATAATCGGGTGCAAAGCTATCATTTATTTACGAAACTTCTCTCACAAAGAATTCTCTACCATCATTTTTTTGAATCGGATTTAGATAGATTTTATTTTTTTGAATCTATACTCCTTTTCCGTAAACATATACCAAACACATGATACAAACATTGTAGAGACAATTAAACTAAAAATCAATTTAATCGTACTCTTATTTTAATATTAAAGTGTTTTCAAATTATCCTCAGGCACATAATCCATAAAAATCCCTCCATCCAGACTCACAGCCTTAATCATCTTCTTAACCGGAATATTCAAACTGGTAGAGCTCTGGTCTTTCTCCCAAACCACTGGTGTGAAATGACCTCTCTCCGTCGTCCCGTCTTCATAAGTCAAAACCACATCAAACGGAATCGCAAATCCTCCCACATTCTCCACCGTCAAAACCAATTGCTTGTCCTGCTTAGTCACAGATCCAATTTTCAAATCAATATAGTTATTTGTATAGAACCAATTATTGAAAAACCAATTCAGATTCTTCCCGGAGCCGGCATTCATAGAGTTGAAATAATCCCAAGGAATAGGATGTTTCCCATTCCAATTGTCCATATAATGATGCAAAGCTTTCTTAAATAAATCATCACCCAAATAATCCTTCAAAGCAAGATAAGAAAGTGAGGATTTAACATAAGCATTGTTCCCATATCCAGCGCCCGAAAGCTGAGAACTCATTGTGATAATGGGTTGGTCTTGCTCGGTTGAAGCGTCATTAATCCAACGTTTTACACGGAAGTTCTTCATAAATTTATCTGCAGATTCTTTTCCATTTTCATCAATTCCAATAAGATATTCTAAAGTCGTTGCCCAACCTTCATCCATGTAAGCATATCTCGTTTCGTTGATCCCCATATAGAAAGGAAAATAAGTATGCGCAATCTCGTGGTCAGCCGTCAGTCTGGCATCTTGCAAATCGTCTGGAATACTTGTGTCATTAATCATCATCGGATATTCCATATCCGCGTAGCCTTGCACCGCCGTCATCGCAGGAAACGGATATTCCACACCCGGCCAGTTATCCGTAAACCATTTCAGGTTGTAACGCATCCACTCTGTATATTTTTCAAAATCTTTAGCACCCGCGTTATATGCAGATTGTACGCTCGCTCTCTTCGTTTTTAACTGAACACTCGACGCATCCCAAACGTAATGATTGCTCAGTGCAAAACAAAAATCAACAATATGATTCGCTTTGAACTTCCACACATTCCAATCCTTCTGCTTTGTCACTTTACCAGACTTCATCTCCTCCGCATTCGCAACGTGGATGATTTTATCTGATTGTAATGACGCTTTAAAACGTTTCAGGTATTCAGGTTGAAGCACCTCTTCCGGATTTTGAAAATCTCCCGTAGACCAAACCACAAAATTCTTAGGTGCAGAAATAGAAAAAGAATAATCATTAAAGTCATTATAAAACTCCTGTCTGCCATTGTGCTGCAACATATCCCAACCGTTGTAATCATCATAAACCGAAACTCTCGGAAAAGAATAAGCCACATAAAAAGTCTCCGGGTCTATCTGCCCTTCTCTCCCACTTTCCTTTGCCAATGGATATTCCCAGTCGATTTGGATTTCAGTTTGAGATTTTGAAGCTAATGGTTTTGTTAATTTTATAGCTTCGACCGTCGACCAGTCATCACTGTTAATATTATACTTTTCACCATTGATGGAGAAAGACTTGATTTTAAGACCATCCGTCAAAGCATCTTTCGAAGTATATCCTGCTCTGCCCGATTGTGGCTTATTGACATTATTCACAAATCGGATTGCCAAAACCTTCAATTCATCCGGACTATTATTGGAATATTGAATCGTTTCTGAGCCAGAAACAATCTTAGTCTTAGCATCTACTTTTACATTCACATCATACACACCTTTGTTCTGCCAGTAGTTTCTGCCCGGCTTTCCAGACATATCACGTGTTCCGTTGGTATAAGCTTTCTTAATGTTTCTCGGCATATACAATTCCTGAGCAGAAATTGTAGCGCCTATTAACATCAATCCCAATAATAGTTTGTTCATTGCTAGAAAATTTAAGTATCAAAAATAAAGAATTAAATCAAAATGTCGATTTCTAATCATTCAAAGAAAACTCTCAAACAGATATTTAACCGGAAATAAAATCAATTCAAACAAACGATTAATTAAACAATATTCAACACATAATAATAATTGTTAAATATTTTTTTAAAACAAAATACATTTGAATGAAAAAAATATATACATTTGATAAAATTTTAAAAATATAATCCTATGAAAAAAACTTTTTTTTACTTGGCCTCAGCAGTTTTGTTGGCAGCTTGCAGCCAAAATCCCGAAACCGAAACGTTGTCTGAAGATAATACTACTACAACCGTATCTGCAAGAAGATCTTGCCCCTCTGAAGAAATCAGGGCAGAGCTCCTAAAAAAAGATGCAGGAGCTAGAGAGCGCTATGCCAATATAGAAGCTGTTGCAAACTCATTCCAAGGTAAGGTTTTAGCAGATGGAACAGTGGATATCCCCGTTGTTGTAAACGTACTGTACAAGACATCCGCGGAAAATGTATCAGACGCTAGAATTGCAGAACAAATTGCTATTATCAATGCTGATTTTGGCGGAACAAATACCGATGCATCCAAAATACCGACTGAATTTTCAGGAGTTAAGGCTGGAGACACCAAAGTGAGATTCCACCTTATCAAAACCGTGAGAAAAGCTACAACCAAAACAAAATGGGGAACCAATGATGCAATGAAGAAGTCTTCTACAGGCGGAATTGATGCGACAAGTCCAAGCAACTATTTTAACCTTTGGGTAGTGGGCAATATGGGTGGAATTCTTGGTTATGCCACTTTTCCGGAATCTGCAGGACTTTGGAATGATGGCGTTGTAATCGCAGCACCATATTTTGGAAAAACAGGTGCAACTGCTCCTTATAATTTAGGAAGAACAGCAACACATGAAGTGGGACATTATCTCAATCTGAGACACATCTGGGGCGATGCAACTTGCGGAAACGACCTTGTAGCAGATACGCCGACTCAGACAGGAGCTAATTATGGAAAACCTGCATACCCAACTTACAATACTTGCACAGGCACTTCGAGGTCTATAATGTTTATGAACTATATGGACTATGTAGATGATGCCGCGATGTTTATGTTCTCTGCTGGTCAAAAAGCAAGGACTCAATCTGTATTGACTTCCACTGGAGCAAGGTCTGGGCTAAGAGTTTATTAACCAAATATTTAATTATTTACAGCTGTTTTTGCAGATTGCGAAAACAGTTTTTTTGTTTTAAACATTATTATTATTGAAATTAATATTATTTTTACGATATTAATTTCTCAAAAAGAGACAAAACGTTTTCTAATGAAAAAACATTTCCTTTCCTTCCTGTTTCTGACCTTTGCGATTAGCATTTTTGCCCAGAAAACCATCGACCAAAAAGTCAATGAGTTAATCTCCAAAATGACTCTGGAAGAAAAAGCAGGACAGCTCGTGCAATACAGCGGCTTCGAATACGCCACAGGTCCACAAAATTCCAACTCCAAAAAAGTGTTGGAAGAAATAAAACAAGGCAAAGTCGGTTCTATGCTGAATGTCACAGGCACAGAAGAAACCAAAGCATTCCAGAAATTAGCCTTAGAATCCAGGCTGAAAATCCCTTTGATATTCGGACAAGATGTGATTCACGGTTTCCGCACCACTTTCCCAATCAACCTTGGTCAGGCAGCAAGCTGGGACTTAGAAATGATAGAAAAATCTGAAAGAATCGCTGCCATAGAAGCATCTGCATTCGGTATCCAATGGACATTCGCGCCAATGGTGGACATCGCCAGAGACCCAAGATGGGGACGCGTGATGGAAGGTTCTGGTGAAGATACGTACCTCGGAACCAAAATTGGACTGGCAAGAATCAAAGGTTTCCAGGGCAAAGGATTAGGAAACATCGATGCAATAATGGCGTGTGCAAAACACTTCGCAGCGTACGGTGCCGCAGTTGGCGGACGAGATTACAACTCTGTTGATATGAGTTTGAGACAATTGAACGAAACGTATTTGCCCCCATTCAAAGCAGCAGCTGAAGCAGGTGTTGCAACGTTTATGAATTCCTTCAACGACATCAACGGAATCCCTGCAACGGCCAATAAATACATCCTGAGAGATTTACTAAAAGACCAATGGAACTTCAAAGGTTTCGTGGTTTCCGATTGGGGAAGCATTGGCGAAATGATAAAGCACGGTTACGCCAAAGACAATGCGGAAGCCGGAGAAAAAGCCCTCCTAGCAGGTTCCGATATGGATATGGAAAGCCGAATCTATATGGAACAACTTCCGAAATTGGTAAAAGCAGGAAAAGTGGACATCAAGTTTGTAGATGATGCGGTGCGAAGAATCTTAATCAAGAAATTTGAATTAGGCTTGTTTGATGACCCATACAGATTTTCAAACGCCGAGAGACAAAAACGAGAAACCAACAATCTTGAACACAGAAAATTCGGGAGAGAATTCGGAGCAAAAAGCGTTGTGCTTTTGAAGAACGAAAAGAAATTGCTTCCACTTTCCAAGTCCACCAAAACTGTGGCTTTGATTGGCCCATTCGGAAAAGAAGCGGTGGCAATGCACGGATTCTGGTCGGTTCCTTTCAAAGATGATGCGCAAAGAATCGTCACTCAATTTGACGGTATCAAAAATCAATTAGACAAAAACTCCACCTTGCTTTACGCCAAAGGTTGCAATGAAAATGACCAGGACAAATCGATGTTTGCAGAAGCACTCGAAACAGCCAAGAAAGCAGATGTCGTAATAATGACCTTAGGCGAAGGCCACGCAATGAGCGGCGAAGCGAAAAGCCGAAGCAATCTGCATTTCTCAGGTGTTCAGGAAGACTTGCTAAAGGAAATTGCCAAAACCGGAAAACCGATTGTGTTGATGATAAATGCAGGACGACCTTTGGTATTTGATTGGGCTGCGGACAATATTTCGACCATCGTTTACAGTTGGTGGCTGGGAACTGAAGCAGGCAATTCTATCGCAGACATCATCTTCGGAAGCGTGAATCCTGGTGGAAAATTGCCAATGACTTTCCCAAGATCAGAAGGTCAAATCCCGGTTTACTACAACCACTACAACACAGGGCGACCAGCAGAAAAATCCACCGACAGAAATTATGTTTCCGCGTACATCGATTTAGACAACGACCCGAAATTTCCGTTTGGATTTGGTTTAAGTTACACCGATTTCAAATACTCTAATTTCAATTTAAGTTCTGATAATCTGAAAGGCAATCAAACTTTAACCATCAATGTGAATGTTGCCAACACAGGCAATTTCGATGGCGAAGAAGTCGTTCAGCTATACATCCGTGACTTGTTTGGAAAAGTCGTACGCCCAGTCAAAGAACTGAAAGGTTTCCAAAAGATTTTCCTGAAGAAAGGTGAAAATAAAAATGTAACCTTCAAACTGACTCCAGAAGATTTAAAATTCTACGATGATGACCTGAAATACGATTGGGAAGCCGGCGATTTTGAAATAATGGTGGGAACTAATTCCAGTGATGTGATGAGTAAGAAGATTGTCTGGAATAAGTGAATCATCTTCTACAATCATTATTTCCATAATTTTATCATTCCGAAGGAATCTAAGCATAGTTTAACAGTCTAGATTCCTATAGAATGACAAACTTCACGCATAAAAAAATTCCTCTTTCACAAGAGGAATTTCTATTTATTTCTTAAACTTAATCTCCGCCAAAATCGGGAAATGGTCAGAAGGATATAGAAGATTTTCCCGTCGGTCATTGATAGTTCTATTGGAGAAAACATCGAAACCTTTCACGAAAATGTAATCGATTCTTTCCTTCGGAATGGTGTTGACATCAAACGCTGTGAAGGTTCCAACCGGCCCATAATGCGGCTTTTTCGAATGGTAAAAAGCATTATCCAAAGACTTAGAAATAATTTTAATCGGTTCAGAATCATCCGTCAAATTGAAATCGCCAGTCAAAGTCAAAGGCAGATTTTCCGGATTGAGCTCCTTGATTTTTTCAAGAATCAACTTGGCAGAATTGACTCTCGCGACATCGCCAACGTGGTCAAAATGCAGATTCATCGCCAGGAACTGTTTCCCTGTTTTCTTAATTTTGAAAAACGCATAAGTGCAAACTCTATTGTAGGCCGCATCCCAACCCTTCGAAGGTTTTTCCGGTGTTTCGCTCAACCAGAATGTTCCGGATTTGGTGACTTCCAATTTAGTTTTATCATAGAAAATCGCAGAATATTCGCCTTGATTTTTCCCGTCGTCTCTTCCAACGCCCACATAATCGTAGTCTTTCAAATTGGTTTTGATGTCAGTCATCTGTTGCGGAACAGCTTCCTGAACACCGAAATAATCGGGATGATAATAATTCATCAGCGCCAGTGCCTCTTCTTTTCTGTTGTCCCACGAGTTTTCTTTGTCACTTTCCAAAGACAGTCGGATGTTGTACGTCATCACTTTCAAATCCTGAGAAGATAAAAGTTGAGACGTTAACATTAATCCGAAAATTAATTTTTTCATTCTAAATTTTTATAATTGAACTGATTCTAAATCTACAAAATACCTTTAAGCCTAACGTGCTGAAGCAACATAATCGTCTTCGCATCCTTGATTTCGCCAGAGTCAATCAGTGCCAGCGCTTTGTTGATATCGAGTTCCAAAACTTCTATTTCTTCCTGCTCTTCTTCCAGTCCTCCACCGTCATTGATTTTCATCGATTTGGAATATTCTGCGATGAAGAAATAAAGAATTTCCGTCACAGAACCTGGCGACATATAAACCTCAAACACTTTTTTCACATCCGAAATCTCGTAACCCAATTCTTCTTCCGTTTCCTTTCTGATGCAATCTTCGGGATTATCTTTATCCAAAAGTCCGGCGCAGGCTTCAATCATCATTCCATCTTCGTTGCCGTTGATATATGTTGGTAAACGAAATTGTTTCGTAAGAATGACGGTTTTCGATTCCTTGTTATAAAGCAAAATCGTTGCTCCATTTCCGCGGTCGTATGCTTCCCGGCTTTGCGTTTCCAGCGTTCCGTCTTTTTTCTGATATTCAAAAGTGACTTTGTTCAGCGTATACCAATTATCGGATAAGATTTCCGTTTTTAAAATATTGACTCTGTTATTCTTCATTAAAATCTATTATCTATTCGTTTATTATCTAAAAGTCTAAGCTTTATAATCCTCAAAATTCTGGATTCCATTCAAAAAATCCTTAACAGCCATTCTCTTCTTTCCTTGAATCTGAACATCTTCCGGATAATAGATTCCGTCTTTTGTATAAAATTTGAACTCTGATTTACTAATATCAAAATCACCAGCTTCCCGAGAATGTGATTCCAATTCAAAATGTCCTTTGAAAATTTTCAATGATTTTTCTTCATCACCGATTTTCAAAACAGTAAAAGCCGTCGGATAAGGTGACATTCCGCGAACAAAATTATGAATCGTTTCAGAACTTTGATTCCAATCAATTTTTATATTTTCTTTAAATATCTTGTATGCCGTTTTCGGATTTTCTTTTTCAGGCTGAGGTTTTTCTGTAATAGAATTTTCCGCCAAACCGTTCAAAGTTTCTATAATCAAATTTGCGCCGATAACCATTAATTTATCGTGTAAAGTTCCAGCATTGTCTTCCGGTAAAACGTCGGTCTCGGCTTGAAGAAGAATATTGCCTTCATCAATTTTTTCATTAATGAAAAAAGTGGTCACACCAGATTTAGTTTCGCCATTGATGACCGCATAATTAATTGGCGCCGCGCCACGATAATCCGGCAACAACGAACCGTGCAGATTAAAAGTTCCTAATTTCGGAATCGAAAACAAAACTTCAGGCATCATTCTGAAAGCTACTACGACAAAAACATCCGCATTTAAGTTTCTGATGGATTCTAAAAATTCTGGATTTCTTAGTTTTTCTGGCTGAAAAAGGTTGAGATGGTTTTCTTCTGAAAAAACTTTCACTGGCGACGGCGTTAGTTTCATTCCTCTTCCGCTCGCTTTGTCGGACGCGGTTACAACGCCAACCACTTTATGATGAGAGTTGAAAATTGCCTCCAGAGAGGCTTTTGCAAAATCGGGAGTTCCCAGAAAAACGACATTTAAAGATTTCGTCATTGCTTTTATAATTGATAAATGATAGTTGATAATTGATTTTTTTAATCGAATCGCTCGCAGCCCGACTTGAGCGGAAATCCTTTTTTGCTTTTACTCAATTTCTAGTTTATGTGAAATCGTATTGCAAAAAAGATTGGGAGCGGAAGGCGGAAATAGCTGCCCCAATTATTTTTTTTATTGATTGAGCATATAAGTTTTATAGTTCAACATTTTGACTTTGCCGATGTCCAAAAGGAAAATCAAGGTTTCGGAAATAGATTCTTTGGAGTAAAAATTGAGACTCGCCGCCATCTCGTCCAAAGACATTGGCCGGTTTGACAATTGGTGAGAAATATCGGAAGACAAGGTTCTTTTGGAATTATTTCGCTTTCTGCAAACCGAACATTTGCCACAATTTTCCGCATCTCGTTCGCCGAAATAACTCAGAATCAATTTCATTTTACAGAAATCAGAATCCTGAATGTAGAATTTATTCTCTTCCCATTTTCTCAATTTATTTTTCTGGATATTATGGAAAAGTGCCCAATATTCGCCTAACAAATGTCGGTCATTCCGAGGTTTCAAAAACTTGATGGAATGAAGACTTCCGTCCAGATATTCCAAATGTCCAGCTTTCTGCAACTGCAATAATTTGAACTTGAAATTCTGAAGATCGAATCCGTTTTTCTTGCAAAAAGCCATATCGCTGAAATGTACTTTCTGAATCGCCAAACCAGGCAAATTCCTAAACAATAATTCCATAAAATATGAATCCGAAGGCGCCAATTGCTCCAACTCATCCGACTGAACAAAACTCTGAATCGTAGAAGCTGAGATATTATTTTTGTAATAAATCAATTCTTGATTGTTCAGGAACGTCAAAATATTTTTGATTTTCGCAGTTGATAATTTGGTTAAATTCTTGATTTTATTGAGGTCAAGCTGAAAGGTTTTTTCCGGCCAGTCGTTGTCTCCAATTTGAAAAATGGAATAGAGGTAAGTCAATATTTTCTCATATTCCGTTTTGTTGGGAATTTGGTTTTTGAAAATATCATCGATTTGTTTAATTTCCTGTTCGTTCCAAAGCATCAGTACCAAAGCTTCGTCGCCATTTCTGCCCGCTCTTCCGATTTCCTGATAATAATTTTCAATTGTGGAAGACGGCGAAAGATGAATCACAAATCGGACATTGTCTTTATCAATCCCCATCCCAAACGCATTGGTAGAAACCAAAACGTGAAACTGGCTGGTAATCCACTTTTTCTGAAGTTTTTCTTTCTCAATTGAAGTTAATCCAGCGTGGAAAAAATCTGCATTTTGGAAATTATTATTTTTAAGAAAATGAGTCAAGTCCTCGGCTTCTCTTCTGGTTCTGGTGTAGATGATTCCGGAAGAAGGATTTTGTCTCAGGAATTCTAAAATCCGATTGTATTTGTTGGAAGTATTTTCAACAATGACATTCAGGTTTTCTCTTTTAAAACTCTGTTTGAAAACCTGAGGCTGATGAAGTCCTAATTTGTTTACAATTTCATCCACCACTTTATTGGTCGCAGTCGCCGTCAAAGCCAAACAAGGCACATTCTTGAATTCCTGTCTGAAATTTTTGATATTCTGATAACTCGGGCGGAAATCTGAACCCCATTCAGAAATACAATGCGCTTCATCAACCGCAATAAACGATACAGCAATCTCCTGAATATTTCTAATAAATAATTGATTTTGTAGTCTTTCCGGAGAGATGTAAAGGATTTTTATCAATCCGTCTTTGCATCGGTTATAAACAGATTCTTCTTCGAACTCGTCTAAATCTGAGCTCAATAATTCAGCTTCAACTCCAATAGATTGCAACGAATCAACCTGGTCTCGCATCAAAGCTAAAAGCGGAGAAATGACGATGCAAGTTCCTTCTAAAATAATTGCCGGAAGCTGATAACAAAGTGATTTTCCACCACCAGTTGGCAACAAAGCCAATGTATCTTTTCCATTAATCAATGAAAGGATAATATTTTTTTGCGAAGAACGGAACTCATCGAACCCCCAAAATTGTTTGAGCGTCTGATGAATGAGTTTATCTTGTGATTCTGTAGAAGAAAGCATTTGTAAATTTAATCAATTATTGAACATAAAAAAACCGTTTCGCGATAAACGAAACGGTTTGTTGTATAAAGTTTTATTCTTATTTAGCTTCGAAGTAAACTCTTCTGTTTGCTCTGTTTTTCCATTCAGGGCATTTTTCAGCTGGTTCACACTCTGGATAAAGAAGGTCTTTCTCTCCTCTTCCTGATGCTTCTAATTTAGCTTTATCTGCTCCGTTTTGAATCAAATAATCTTTTACATTATTTGCTCTTCTTTCAGAAAGTTTTTGGTTGTACTCTTCTGAAGCTCTGGTATCTGTACCTCCAATTACTTTAAAACTAGAACTAGACGCATTGATATAATTGATGGCTTGCGTAAGAATTGGTGTATTAGTAGGTAAAATTCTATCAGAATCTAAATCGAACTCGATACCTTTCATTATTCTTTCTCCGTCTGTTACAACTCCTGTAGTTGTATTTGCAGGATAAGGACAACCTTGATTTTCTACTGGTCCCGGAACGGTTACACATTTGTCATAAAGATCGATAACACCGTCTAAATCTACATCCAAAGCAACTCCAGCTCCATCTACTCTAGCTCCTGCTGGCGTATCCAATTGTCTGTCCCAATCATCACAAACGCCATCATTATCAACATCTCCTTTTTTACAAACTTCAAGATCCTGAGTTTTGTCGTTAAGAACATCTAACTTGTAATAGATTTCTTGCAATGGATCGTGCCACATCAAGTGCGACTCGTGTTTTCCAAGTTTGAAGGTAACCCCTAATGTTCCGTTAAAGAAGTTATCAGAGATTTGGTCTTCCACCAGGTTATAGCCATTCTGACCAACTCCAGCTCCATCAAATTCATCATCACCTGTTACAACATACATCAATCTTCCTTCGATATCAAATCTGTTATTGATTTTAAATTTAAGACCAGCTCCAGCTTGTCCGAATAGTGATCCTAATTTAAATGGTTTCTTTTCAAAATTTAGTGTTTGATTGTATACAGGCCCAGGATCTTGTCTGTAAGATCTGTAAGCTAGCGTACCAATCCCTGCATAACCATGCAAAGCCCATCTAAATGGAGATTTGTTATCTACTCTTCTTAAAAGATTAGAAAAATTGACATCTCCTAAGATTGAGATTGCATCGTATTGAGTTCTACCAGCGGGATAATTTCCTTCTATAACCTTATGATCTTTTGTATTAACCTGACCTTGTCTAGTCTCTCCATGATCGTATTGCAAGTTAAGTCCGAAAGCGTGTGTGATTGCTTTATCAACACTGATGTAAGCAGAATATCCAAAAAGGTTTTTACCATTCCCGTTTTTAATAGATGTCATATCCGCAGACTGAATCAATGGCACACCTGCACCTACAGATATAGCCCAATCATTGAATTTTTTAGACTCTTGGGTAAATGGCGAAACATTTTGAGACCCAGAATTGGCATCCGTAGCTACCTTCTGTCCTGCTAAACTCATAGGCAACAATAATCCTATTGCTACTAATGATAATAAATTTTGTTTCATATTTTAAATGTTTTTTTCTAGTTTATTTATTTTGCAACGAAATATACTCTTCTGTTAGCTTCATTCTTCCATTCCGGACATTTTGTAGCCGGATCGCATTCAGTATATTTCAAATCTTCTTTTCCTCTTCCTTCAGCAGTTAAGACACTTGAAGAAACTCCTTTATTCACAAGATAATTTAAAACTGCATTAGCTCTCGCTTGTGACAGCTTTTTGTTATATTGTAAAGAACCTCGTGAATCTGTTGCGCCCACAACTATAAAATTGTTATCAGCACCTAATGTTTTGATGATATCAGCTGCCTTGTTAAGATCCTGAAAAGATTTTGGTCTGATGACATCTTTATTAAGCTCGAATTCTATTCCGTTAAAATACTTGTTGATTTCATCAATTGCGACCTCTTTAATAGGCAAAACTTGAGGAGTGCTTTCTATTGGACAACCATTATTCTGAATTGGTCCTGGTACAGTCACACATTTGTCATTCAAATCTATCACGCCATCCAAATCCGTATCCAAAGCTACACCAGCGCCATCAACTCTTGCGCCGGCAGGAGTATCCAATTGTCTGTCCCAATCGTCACAAACGCCATCATTATCCTGATCTCCTTTTTCGCAAACTTTAAAGTCTTTGAATTGCTCTTCCAATGCTGCTGTTTTTGCATAAGCTCCTTGCAAAGGATCTACCCAACGCAAGTGATCTTGATGTTTACCTAATTTGAAAGATAATCCTAAATTAAATAACCACGCATTATCCGTATAAGTATCATTAATCAAGTTATATCCTGGAGGAGATGTTCTTGTCCATCCACCACCATCAAATTCTTCATCTCCACTGATAAGATATAATGTTCTGAACTCAATATCCAATAGTCTGGAAATATTATATTTCAATCCTACTCCACCGATGTAAGTAAAACTTGCTATATTCATTTTTTGCTCAATATACAAAGGCCATTTGCTAAGCAGGTTGTTATCCTGTAAAAATGTTTTGTATCCCGTGAATCCAATCCCGGCATAACCATGCAAAGCCCATCTGAACTTTGATTTGTTATCCGTTCTTCTCATAAGATTAGAGAAGTTGATATCTCCCAACAATGCAACTTGGTCAAACTTTGTGTTACCAATACCAACACCTGCAGCATCATTCAAATATGCTTTCTGCTTGGTTTGGCCTCTGGTGTACATCAAAGAGAGTCCGAACGTGTGGCTGATTTGTTTATCCAAACTCACATAGCCGTTCCAACCCCAATTGACTTTTCCACCGTAAAAAGATGTAAGATCCGCGTTAGTCATAAAGGAGGTTCCTCCTCCAACAGAAACAGACCAATCTTTAAAAAGTCTGCTTTGGTTGTTAAATGGTTGGGTTTCTGGTTTAATATTACCGTCGTTGGTTTGTGCTTGACCAAGGAAGGGTAATAAGAAGAATAGTAATAGTTTTTTCTTCATAGTCATCTGTGTTATAAAAATCTATCTCACATTATTAATTAACCTTTTGGCAAAATCTCTTTGATAAAGATTCTTGTAATGAGGAATAATTAATCGTTTAGAAATAAATTTTATATTGTTATATAATATTATATCAATGTCTATAATCCTATCCTGATAAGCACCGAAATCAGCAGAATCGCGTGTACGACCCATATTTTTTTCAATACCTTTGAGCTCAGAAAGTAAGCTTATAGGCGAGAGTTGTGTTTTTAATTTAAGTGCAATATTACAAAAATTATTATAACTTTCAAATTCTACAGCTTTTGTTATTAATAATTCAGATTTAATTAATATTGAACCTGCCTGATTTTCGATTTTTTCAAGGGCAATTTCAATATTTTTTTCCGGATTATTTATATTGCTTCCGAGTAACAAAACGACATCATTGTACGACATATAGATCAAATAATATAATTAGATGAAAAGTTTTTTCAAATTAGTTTTAGCAAATTTAACTGCAATTTTCATTGTGACAGCGGGTTTGTTTGTGTTTTTTATTGGATTCATCATTCTGTCTTCATTATCCGGAGGTACAGATGTGAAATCAGATTCTGTACTGACCTTAGATTTAAAAACAAAAATAATCGATAGTCCGTCTGAAGATCAAGAAGAAATCTTCGCTTTCAAAAAAGAGGAAACGCCGGTTTTGCTTTATGATGTTCTGAAAGCTATAGAAAATGCAAAAACTGATGACAAAATCAAAGGAATCAGTTTGGAAATGGACAATATCAATGCTGGGATGACTCAATTGGATGATATCAGAAATGCTTTGATTGATTTTAAGAAAAGCGGAAAATTTGTCTACGCTTATGGCAATGCTGTTTCTCAAGGCGCTTACTATCTTGGTTCTGTTGCTGATAAATATTACCTGAATCCTGCAGGATTGATTGAACTGAAAGGTCTTTCCACAGAAGTGACTTTCTTCAAAAACTTTGCAGAGAAGTATGGAATCGGAATCCAGGTGATCCGTCATGGGAAGTTCAAAGCGGCGGTTGAACCGTTTTTGAGAGACGAAATTTCTCCTGAAAACAAGGAACAGTTGTCCACTTTATTGAATGATATTTGGTCTAATACATCAACCAAAATTGCCAGTTCAAGAAATATTCCTGTAACGGAATTAAATACGATTACGGACAGTCTTTACAGTTACCTTCCAAACCTGAGTCTTAAATACAAATTAGCAGATCAATTAATTCAAAAGTCTGAATACGATAATATTATCAAGAAAAAATTGAAAATCGATGCCGATAAAAAACTGAATAAAATTTCTTTTGCCAAATATTCTCAATCATTAGATTCTGATGATGACGGTAAAAAAATTGCGATTTTATATGCTTCCGGAGCGATTTATAATGGAAAAGGTTATGACGGAATCTATTCTGACAACTTCATTAAGGAAATTAAAAAACTTCAGAAAGATGATGATGTGAAAGCCGTGGTTTTTCGAATCAATTCTCCGGGAGGAAGTGCGAATGCTTCGGATGAAATTCTTTTTGAAATGCAGCAGTTGAAAAGAAAAAAACCAGTCGTGGTTTCTTTTGGAGATTATGCAGCGTCTGGAGGTTATTATATCGCAATGGGTGCAGATAAAATATTCTCAGAACCCAATACTTTAACTGGTTCGATTGGCGTTTTTGGCGTTGTTCCTTACTTCAAAGAATTGGCTGAGAAAAACGGAATCAGAAGCGATGTCGTCTCTACAAATACGAATTCTAATATGATCTCCGCCATCAATGGATTGAGTCCTGGGACGCTTAATATAATGACGAGAAGTGTGGAATCTACTTATCAGAGATTCGTGCATTTTGTGACATTGAACAGAAAAAAATCTTTTGAACAGATTGATTCTATCGGTGGTGGAAGAATCTGGTCTGGTGTTCGTGCGAAACAAATTGGCTTGGTAGATGAGCTTGGTTCTTTGCAAGATGCTATCAAATATGCGGCAAAATCTGCGAATCTAAAAGATTATAGAGTTTCTGCATATCCAGCGAAAGTTTCAAAATTTGAGCAAATATTTTCTTCTGAGACTGAGGAAGATTTCTCAACAAGAATGATTAAAAATAAAATCGGAAAAGAGAACTTCAAAATTTTCCAACACATTACAGATCCTGATACCAAATCTGCTGTGATGATGGAAAGTCCTTTCACTATTAAGATTAACTAATACTTAAAATCAAAATAAAAAAGCACAAAGCCGAGATTGGTTTTGTGCTTTTTTATTTTATGGAAATACAAGACTGATTTGTAGCAAGGAATTATGGAAAAACTAACGTGGTTTGGGAGAGAGGGTAGCTTCCCTCGATTATTTGAGAAGCTAGCCTCCAGGCATTGAGAAGCTTGTTGTTTAATCATTTCAAACTAAATTCTTATAGCTCTAAATTAACTGTATAAAAAAGTCCGCGTAATTGCGGACTTCTATAAGTATTGTTTTATTCTAAAATTTGTAAGCCAAACTCCAACTGACTCCCATTGTGAAACTTCCCGAACTTTTCCCAAATCCCGGAACAATCATCGGTTCGATTTCTTCCTGCTTGGTGGTGTAAGCCAAATAGCGGGGTTGCACATTCACATCGATGAAGAAGTTACTGCTAAAAACCTGAACTCTTGCGCCCAACATGGCTTCTACCCAATAACTGCTCTGCGTGGAAGGATCGAAAGCTACGGTCACACCTTCGCTATTCAAACCTTTTACGGGAATTGCCATATATTCTTGGGTGTAGAAACTACCTGCTAATTTTCCTCCGGCGTAGAAACCATTCAGATCATTTTCTGGATCCATTGATAACATATAAAAACCTCCGACTTTAGCAAAAATCCCATCGGCTTTTGCGTCGTAGCCATTTTTTTGATAAACATTTTTATCGTAACCTAAATCGATAACAGCGTGAACTTTTTTATTGATTCTGCTAGAGACAAAACCCTGAAACAATTTTCTGTCACCAAACAAACCTGTTCCCAGATTCAGAACGTCTACACCTACCGTTATATTGGGCGTATATTTCCATTTGATAGAATCTGACTTTTTCCCTTCAGATTTATTCTGAGAAAAAGCAGCGCTGCAAAACAGACTAAAAACGCAGATAAAAATTGATTCTACTTTCATTGGTTAATGAGTTTTGGTTGGATTCAACAATTTGTACAGGATTTTTTTCCAAAAGTTCTACGTTGAGATTTTCGTAATTAATTTTATATCCGCAAGCTGGAGAAACGTATATTTTCTTTGTGGTGTAACTCACTCTTAACTTGCTTCTCGGGCCAGCTTTTCTGGTTCTAAAATAAATATCGGTGTATGGCACATCATCCACTCTCATTGGAACATAGATAGAATCTACCTTTGGCTGAGCTTTTATAATACTGGTCAAAGCCGTCTTGCCATAATCCACATCTACGTACAGCGTATCAATCGTCGTTAATTGATTGCTATCCGTATTTGGAACTCTGAACTTAAATTTAAGTCTCGGTGTCGAGTCAGAATTAAGACAAATATCGTCATCACTTCCACAACTGGTGAGAAGCAACAAAAATCCGAAAACCAATATTAAATTCTTCATTATCAAATCTTAGAAATTAGAATAAAATTATTTATTTTTTTTCAAAAGCAAAGCAATATTCTCCACGTGATGCGTTTGTGGAAACATATCTACAGGAAGGATTTTTATCAGGTCATAATCCTCTTTCATCAAAGCAATATCTCTGGCTTGTGTCGCAGAGTTACAGCTTACGTAAACGATTCTTTCCGGAGATAATTTCAGGATTTGTTCTACCACTTTTTGGTGCATCCCGTCTCTTGGAGGATCTGTAATCAACACATCCGCTTTTGGATGATTGGCCAGAAACTCATCATTGAAAACGTTTTTCATATCACCAGCGTAGAAAGTCGTATTATTAAGACCATTCAATTCTGCGTGTTCGATGGCTGCATCAATGGCTTCCTGCACAGCCTCGATTCCAATCACGTGTTTGGCATTTCTCGCCACATATTGTGCGATAGTTCCAGTCCCGGTGTAAAGATCGTAAACGACTTGGTCGCCTGTCAATTCAGCAAACTCGAGTGTTTTTCTGTATAATTCTAAAGCCTGTTTGTAATTGGTCTGGAAGAAAGATTTTGGTCCAATTTTGAACTTCAACCCATCCATTTCTTCATAAAGGAAACCTTCTCCGAAATAGGTCTGAATATCCAAATCATAAATACTGTCGTTCCCTTTTGGATTAATGGCAAATACAAGCGTCTTGATCTGTGGGAATTGGCTCAAAAGAAAATCAAATAATTTAATTCTTTCCGGCTTATTATCTTTGTACAACTGGAAAAGAACCATCCATTCTCCTTTAGAATTCTGACGTAGCATTAAAGTTCTTAAGAATCCTTTTTGCTCTTTAACATCATAAAATTCCAAACCATTTTCAACAGCATATTTTTTGACTGCCAATCTGAGTTGGTTTGATGGATCTTCCTGAAGGAAACATTCTTTTAAATCCAGAATCTTGCTCCACATCCCAGGAATATGAAATCCTAATGCATCTCTGTTACCAAAATTTTCCTCGGAACTGATTTCATACTTCGTCAACCAACGTGCATTGGAAAAAGAGAATTCCATTTTGTTCCGGTAGAAATATTGATCTGGTGCACCAAGAATAGGAACTTCCTCAAACTCTGGAAAACCACCAATTCTTTTGATGTTATTCACAACTTCATTATGTTTGAAGTCTAATTGTTTGTTATAGTCGATATTTTGCCATTTACAGCCGCCACAAGTTCCGAAATGAATACACTTTGGCTCAACTCTGTGCTCTGAATATTCCAGAATCTCAACGGCTTCACCCTCAAAATAATTACTTTTTGATTTCTGAACGCGAACATTTACAAGGTCACCAGGAACTGCACCTTTTACTAAAACAGTTTTTCCGTCTTCGGTCTTACCAACAGAAACTCCTTTCGCACCGGCGGAAAGGAGTCTGATATTTTCAAGAATTTTATTTCTTCTTTGCTTCATCTATTATTTTGTTTTTGTAGAATCTGCTTTAGGATTCTGTTGCAACAAGTCGTTTTGCAATTGTGCCTGTGGGTTCACAGTTGGAGCCTGCAGACCTGATATTTTATTCATTTCTTCTACAAATTTAGCATCTCCCAAATTATAGAAAGTGCTACTTGCCACTTTTCCATCTTTATCAATCAAGAAAAATCCAGGAATTTTGAATCCGTAGATGAAGAACTTTTTAGCATAGTCTGATGACAATCCACCTTCGGCGTAATAGTTTGTTCCAGGAATTCCTTTCAACAATGCATTGGCAGTTTTTGTAAATTGTTCTTTGGTATCATCCAGGTTTACAAATGCAAAGTTAACTTTAGACTTGTAGAAATTAACAACTTCTTTCAAAACTGGAATTGTAGATTGTCCGATGTAAGGATTCCAAGACGCATAGCTCATTACCAAAGTTGGTTTACCGTTGGACTCTATGTTTCCGGATTTACCATCCAGTTTCATAAGACTAACTTTTGGTGCAACTTCTCCTTTCTTAATTCCGAAAACAGCATTGATTGCAGAATTAAGATCTTTCTTAACTTCAGAATCTTTGATATATTCCTCACTTACTTTTTGAACTTTCTCCACTTCACTTGTATATGGATTAAGGTCAAATTTAGCAATTACGAAAGCTAAAAGATAATCTTTGGTTTTCTGAGACATCTCTTTATTTGTAGCCAGATATCTCGCGAAGATTGTAGACATACTTACAGTGTCCTTATCTTTTTGCTTCACTGCAAACTCCTGGAAGTTTTTACCCACCTTATTCAGAAGATAATTTCTGTACACAGGAAGATTCTCCACCATTCTGTCATTATTAGTCGTTAAAGACTTTTCATAATCAGTAAAAGCTTTAGAAACTTTGAAAGAAGGATCACCTATAGTTTGACCGTGAGTTGATTCGTATTGAACCAAGAAGGTTAAAATATTAGTAGTTAATTCATCTTTTTTAAGTTTAACAACATCGCTATCTGGTCCGACTTTATCAGAAGTTTCATCCAGATTTTTCTCAAGGTCTGCGTGTACTTTTTTGATTTCTGTTAAAAATTCAGACTCTTTTTTCTGTAGAAGTCCCATATTCAGTTTTGAACTGTAAGACTCCATATATTTTTGAGTTGCAGAGATGAAGTCGTTATTCTTCTTAGCATCACCCTCGATTTTATAAACTTCTGGGAAAGTTGAAGCATCTCCAGAAATCTGAAGATTCTGACCTTTTTTAAGATAAATGAAATTCATTTTTCCAGCATAAGTCATTGCATACATTCCATTCTTTGGTGCTTTGAACTCACCTTTGAAATTACCTTTTTCATCAACACCGATGTTAACCAATGGCAAAGTAGCGACACCAGAAGCTTCAATAAATTCTATTCTTTCCAAAGGAGATCCTCCTTTGATATTTCCTTCAACTTTAACTTTAGAGCAAGACAATACCATAAAAGCAATCAAAAGAAGAAATAAGTATTTTTTCATTTTAAAAATTAATTTGTACAAAAATAATCTAATTAAGAACTTAAAAAAAATGAAAACCACATTTTTATAAAAAGATTAACAGATAAATATTATATTTCCTATGATTTCCTAAATCAAACAACAGACAAAGCCAAATACATATTGCATAAAGCATTTTTGAAATCCTAACTTTTAGTATTTATGTGTATTATTCAACTATAATTTCGTCTTAGATGTTTCCGTTTAGATTTATGTATAAATGTAAGTATTAATATTTTGTATTTATTTAGTTGGTTGGTTAAAGTATAAACAAAAAAAACCTCAATCAAATAAATGATTGAGGTTAAAA